>ERZ507026.261-NODE-261-length-27740-cov-4.221167_pt1 | contig 27740 bp, 18 predicted proteins | sample MGYA00512876_ERZ507026 | MGnify/ENA metagenome assembly ERZ507026 | reverse complement strand
GAGCAGAGTGTATCACAGATGCTTGGTCTGATATCTGATGGAAGATACACTGAGGTGAAACTGGACGATGATATGCATGTTGCAGTGGAAAAGGATGGACATTTCTTCCGGGCTGAATTCTTGGGAAATGACGTGGTGAGACAGGTATATCTGGCTGTAAGGCTGGCTGTTGCAAAGATACTGGATGATGAGAAGATGCCTCTGCTGCTTGATGATGTGGTTGATGCCTCAGATGAGAGACAGCTTACAGGTGTATTTAAGGCGATAAGAACAGTTGATACCGAGCAGGTGATCCTTCTTACCTCAGATAGTGAGTTGATGAAAAAACTCGAGGATATGCGTATTACATGCAATGTGGTTACATTGTAATTATTTATACATGTTAGGTGTTATAAAACATGAAAAAATCCCCTAATGATCAAGCTCTTATATCATTTGATATATGAATTATGGATCATTAGGGGATTTCTGTATTAATTATGATATTCTAGTAATTCTCATAGTTGTCTGAGATAGTGTGCTTTACCTTATACTCAGCAATTCTTGCACTGATTCTCTCGGATGGATCGAGAAGATCGCTGAGAGATGCATCGTGGTTCAAGTGATCAATTATGAGTGCGATATACTTGCTCATGTCGGCTGATACATACCAGTCACGGCTTGCAAGCTCTGGAAGCTGGTATGTGAGGTTGGTTGTGATGACCTTCTCAATGATACCCTCTTCATGACACTTGTCGAACACCTCGAGACCCTTTGTAAAGAGACCAAATGTAGCAAGAGCGAATACTCTTCTTGCCTTTCTCGCCTTGAGCTGCTTTGCAACGTCTATCATACTCTCTCCAGATGCGATCATATCATCGATGATGATAACATCCTTGCCCTCAACTGAATCGCCGAGGAATTCATGGGCAACGATAGGGTTACGTCCGTCAACTACTCTTGAGTAATCCCTTCTCTTGTAGAACATACCTACGTCAACACCAAGAAGGTTTGCAAAGTAGATAGCTCTGTGCATAGCACCTTCATCAGGTGAGATGACCATCATGTGGTCATTGCCAATCTCAAGATCAGGAGTAGATCTAAGAAGCGCCTTAACGAACTGGTAAGTAGGCTTCACATTCTCGAAACCGCTCTTAGGGATAGCGTTTACTACTCGTGGATCATGCGCATCAAATGTTACGATATTGTCGACACCGTACTGCTTGAGCTCCTGAAGCATAACAGCACAGTCAAGAGACTCACGACCTGATCTCTTGTGCTGACGGCTTTCGTAGAGGAAAGGCATGATAACTGTAAGCTTTCTAGGCTTATCTGTCATGGCAGAGATGATACGCTTAAGATCAGCGTAGTGGTCGTCTGGTGACATTCTCTGTGGCTGACCTGCCATTGTGTATGTGCAGCTGTAGTTTCCTACATCCAGCATAATATATATGTCTTTACCACGAACTGACTCGTTGACAATACCCTTAGCCTCACCTGATCCAAATCTTGGACAGTCTGTGTCGATGAGATAAGAGTCCTTCTCATAACCATGGAATACGATACTTGATTTGTTTTCGTTCTGGCGGTTCTTTCTCCACTTAACGATGTAGGAGTCAACTTTCTTTCCAAGAGGCACGATGCTCTTGTGTGCAATGATTCCCAAGCTTCCTACGGGTATTGTTTCCAACTTACTATCGTCTGGCATAATAAAATCCTCCTAATTTGAATATGTTCATTTTGCTGCCTTGTGTTTTGCAGACTGACGTCTACTTTCCAGTTATATGACTCATGCGCTTCATATAACGGATATTATCTCCGTAGAGATTGAATATGAGATAACTATCGATTATGCGGGACATTATACGTTCAGTATAGCGTTCCCTGATCATTTTCAAGTCCAGATTAGTGGATATGAGAGTGGACTGGTTTCTGATAGTTCTCTTATTTATAATCTCAAATAACTGGGATTGGACAAATGAATTGGTTAGTTCTGTGCCCAGATCGTCAATTATTAGAAAATCACAGTTGTAAATGTAGTCATATAGCATCTCTTGATGCTGTTCATGGTTGTTCTTCATAATAATATCCCGTAAGATATTATCAAATAAGTTAATCGCAGACAAGTATAAAACTGTATAACCTTTATCAAGAAGGCTTTTTGCTATGCAGTTTGTGAGAAAGGTTTTGCCTGTCCCTGTCTCTCCGTACAGGAGAATGCCGGGTCTTTTGTTCTGAAAGTTTTCTGTAAAGTCTTTTACCTTTGCCAGTATATTGCTGGCATTTTTGTATGGCGTATAACTGTAGCTGCCAAATGGTTCATCCCTGTATACGCTAAGATCAAATGTGTCAAAATTCTCTTTGTTAAGAACATTTTGAATTGTCGATTGCTCATATAACTGGCTTATGACCATCTGTTTCAGACATGTGCATGGATTCCCGTTAACGTAGCCGCTGTCTTTGCATATGGAGCACGTGTATACTGGTAAAAGGTAATCATCTGGAAATTCCGAAGATCTGATTAGGGATCTGCGTTCTTCCCTCAATGTTTCTTTTAAGGTCTGATTTAAAGCCTTGCTTGAGCTGGCATTTGAACTGCTGTCTGTGTTGCCTTTTGATCCCGGTGCTGTATCAGGATCATGCCTAATTATTCTCGCCCTGGCTTCCTGTACGGCCATGTGGACGAGCTCGTCATCTATCTCCTTGACTCTTGGGAGTTTTTCGTATAGTTCGGCTTTCCGCCTGTCTTGTATGCGGAGATTATCCTGCCTTCTCCTGCTGAGCTGGGAGAGGATATCATCGTAATCAATATTTTTCATGATGGTTTATAATACCCCTGTTATATGTGTGCCTAAGATGTCTTCTTATCCTGGTTTAAGTCATCAGCAAGCATCTGCTCAAGCGCGGCCAACTGATCAGACATGTCTGTCTGCTGGAAGTTGGCGAAGCTGTTTGGTTTTGCTGCCGTGCTGTATGTATGTCCGGTATTCTCGTTCTTCTTCTTTATAAATTCCTGATCCAGTGTTTCTACATCCCTAATGGATTTTACACCATTTTTGTACCAGTTTTCAAGGATTCCGTTCACATATGCAAAATTGGCTGACTGAGGTCTTGATAGTATAGCTTTCTGACATGCCAAGGTTATGAGATCCTCAGAAAACTGCATCTCCTCAGACCAGGCATCTATGTAAGCGGTCTCTGCGCTCGTAGGTCTGTTCCTCGATATGCCAAGTTCACGGAACACCTTGCGGAAGAGAGGGTTGTATGCGTTGCTGTTCTCTCTGGCTTTCTCAACGGTATCTATGCCATTCTCATACCATGCCTTGGCAACCGCCTCGGCATACTTAAAGCTTTTCTTGCCGAGGGTGAGACAGTACTCTATGAGATACTCGATGAGCTCCTGTGAAAAATGAAGCTGATCGTATATGTATATCAGAGTCTCGCTCTCCGCCATGGAGAGCGTCTTGCCGTAAAAGGCCTCCGCCTCAAACAGGATATCTGAGAATATATCATCCTCCTGTTTTTTTCTCAGCAGCTCAGGAGTGACCAGAACCTTGTCCGGTGGATTGTGGACAGTGGATACTGTGTGAACTGGCGCCGCGTCTGGGACGGAAATGTTCTGTTGCGCCGCAGGGCTTGTCTGCGCTGCCGCCGTGAAGATGTCCTCCTGCGTCATGTGAGATGCAGCAGTCCTGTCGGTACTGCGGGCATCCTGATTATCATGAATACCGGGGGTGTCGACCGAATAGTCCATGCCGAGCATGGACAAGCTGTCCAGTCCGTACATGTCCTCTGACTTGTCCCTAAGGGGCAGAAGTGTTATTCCGGTCAGGACCTTCTGACTGTTGTAGTTGAGTTTCATAACATCCTGGCTTATCCAGTAACGGATAGCTTTGCATATAAACTTTTCAGACAGGTCAAAGTGTCTGGCGATGTCTGCGATTGATACAGGCTCTCTGGAAGACATAAGCCGTACCAGATACAAATATACTTTAACAAAATCTCCGTTGGCGGAGGTCATATAGTAGTCTATGAAAAAGTTTGATATGGAGGAATATGTTTCGTTTTTCTCTGATGTGATAGTGATGTAATTCATGTCAAAAATCCTTCCAATACTCCATAAAATAAGTACATTATTAAAAAATTAAAAATGTAGTTGATGTTTGTCATCAAGAAAAAAGTCTTATGACCGCTTCATTATAACATGTACTTTTGGTATTGCAAGAGCCCCTGCAGATGGTTAAAAAAAAGAGGGGGGGTGTTGATAATGTTGATAATGTGGATGGTATTTTGACAAAAAAATGTTGAAAAATAAAAGTCAAGGAATTAACGGGGTTGTAAAGAATTTGTAAATATTATGTCAACATGTAAAAAAATAAACATGGTGGGGATAGTTTCCCACCATGTTTTGTGGATAATGTGGATAACTATTTTTTAATCAGGTCATTTCCTATAGAATAGACATTTCCGGCGCCCATAGTTATCAACAGATCATTTTTTTTGCAATTTTTTAAAAGATAGTTTTCTATATCATCGAAAGATGGCAGATAAAAGGCATCTGTGCCGGATTCTGCGATCTTCTCAGCGAGCTGTTTTGCTGATACGAGACCGGTATCCTTTTCCCTTGCCGCGTATATATCGGCGACGATGACATGGTCACATACCTTCAGGGCCTCTGCGAACTCGTCAAACAGGGCGTAAGTTCTTGAATATGTATGTGGCTGGAATACACACCACAGCTCGTTGTAGCTTGTGTTTTGGGCCGCCTTCAGTGTGGCTGAGATTTCCGTTGGGTGATGTGCATAGTCATCCATGACTCTCACATTGTCCAATATGGTTCCCTTGTATTCAAAACGTCTCTCTGCGCCTACGCATTCTGACAGCCCCTGCTTGATGACATCGATGGAGATTCCGAGCTCTAAGGCTGCGGCTATGGCGGATAATGAATTGTACACATTGTGTTCTCCAAACACTCTGAGGGTTATATCTGTCACCTCTTTGCCATCCACAACAAGTGTGTATGTAGGATGACCGAGATCGTCAAATCTAATGTTGTGTGCGGAATATTTATTCTGGGTACCCTTTCCAAATGTAACAATGCGGCACTCAAGATCTCTGACAACAGTGTCGTAGTACTCCATATCACCATTTACGATGACGAGACCTTCTTTAGGAGTCTTGGTGGCAAATACATGGAATGATTCAGCGATTTCATCGATATCCTTGAAGAAATCCAGATGGTCGGCATCCACATTGAGTATGATGCTGATGAACGGCTTGAATGCATGGTAGCTGTTGGTGTATTCACATGCCTCTGTCACAAAGTATTCTGACTTGCCGACACGGATGTTGCCTCCTATGCTGTCGAGGATTCCTCCGACTGATATGGTAGGGTCTGTGTCCGCATCAATAAGGATGTACGACAACATGGAAGTCGTTGTGGTTTTGCCGTGGGTTCCGCTTACAGCTATTGAGTATTTGTAATTCTCCATGATCTGTCCGAGAAGCTGGGCTCTGGTGAGCATAGGTATTCCTTTTTCAACTGCAGCCTTGAATTCTTCGTTGTCAGGATGGATAGCTGCTGTATATACAACAAGGTCTATACTGTCAGTTATGTTGGATGCACGCTGACCTATATTTATGAGAGCTCCCATATCAGCAAGCTGATCTGTGATCTCAGATGCCTTCATGTCGGATCCGGTTACTTTAAAACCTGCTTTGAGAAGGATCTCGGCGAGGCCGCTCATGCTGATACCGCCTATTCCCATGAAATGGACATTTATTGGCTTTGAAAAATTGATCTTGTACATTAGTAATTCGCCTTCCTTATATAAAATTGTTTGATATCATATAGCTTTCTTTATTTTCTCTTTGGCAGTATAACACATTCCATATTAAAAGAAAACTACCAGCATTAGTGCATTGTTATTGAATGAAAATTATGTTATAAATTAAAAGGATATGGTCATAGATGATATTTATTACTCATCTCTGGCGGCAGTGTTCAGACTGGTAAGTCGGACAAAACTGAGAGAAAATTAATATTTACAGTAACGAAATTGAGGTAAACACATGATTACAAATGACGCTACATTATTAAAGGTAAAGCATGAGGTGCTCTATGAGGTGGCAAAGCTTGCCTATGATGGCAAATTGGACGATGAGAGGGATAATCTTCCTTATAAGATGGTTCCGGGACCTCAGCCGTTTTTCAGATGTTGTATATATAGGGAGAGGGAGGTCATCAGACAGAGGATCAGGCTCGCAGAGGGCAAGGCACCGGGAACTGAGGATGATGGAAATGTTGTCCAGATCATCAATTCTGCCTGTGAGGGTTGTCCCATCTCTCGTTATGTAGTAACAGATAACTGTCAGAAGTGTATGGGAAGAGCCTGTCAGCAGGCCTGTCGTTTCGGTGCGATAAGCATGGGGCGTGACAAGTCGTATATAGATCCATCAAAGTGTAAGGAGTGTGGACAGTGTGCAAAGGCATGTCCATATAATGCCATAGCAGATCTTATGAGACCTTGTATAAAGAGCTGCCCGGTTGGTGCGATATCTGTTGCTGAAAATGGAACGGGTATAGCAGTAATTGACAAGGATAAATGTATAGACTGTGGTTCGTGTATACACAAGTGTCCATTTGGCGCGATCGGATCAAAGTCTTATATAGTAGATATAATAAATGATATGAGAGCCGGCAAGAAGGTATTTGCTATGTTTGCACCTGCGACATACGGACAGTTTGGTGCGGATATAACAATGGCAAGCTGGAGAACCGCAATGAAAAAGATAGGCTTCTACGATGCTGTTGATGTTGGCCTTGGAGCCGACATGACAGCCATGGCGGAGGCGAAGGAGTGGCTGGAGGCCAAGGCGGAGGGCAAGAAGAAGACTACATCATGCTGCCCGGCGTTCAAGCTGCTTGTAGAAAAGCATTTCCCGGAGCTTGCAGACCGGGTATCTGAGACGGTTTCACCTATGTGCGCGGTGTCGAGATACATCAAGGAAAACTATGAGGATGCTGTTACGGTGTTCATAGGACCTTGTATCGGTAAGAAGGCGGAGAGTGCGGCTGGTGAGAAGGAGTCCGCTGACTATGCATTGACCTACGGAGAGATCAGAGCTATGCTGAGGGCTAAGGATGTTAAGCTGGAGCCAGAGGCAGAGGACAATGATCAGTCCACATTGTTTGGTAAGAAATTTGCAAATGCAGGCGGAGTCACAGCGGCAGTCATAGAGAGTATGAAGGAACTCGGCTGTGATGATGAGGTGAAGGTTTGCAAATGTGATGGCATAGATGCCTGCAAGAAGGCGCTTACCCTTATGAAGTTCAACAGATTCCAGGATGATTTCATGGAAGGCATGGCATGCGAGGGTGGCTGTGTGGGTGGTCCTTCAAGACACAGGGATCCGAACATGGCAATGCGAGACAGAAAAACAGCTCTTGATAATTCTACGGATATCAACATCACAGAGAATCTTGAGAAGCAGGGCGCAGACAAGATCGATATGGTGAGAGATTAAAAAGCTCGATCATGGAGGTGTAAGCCGTTGGCAGGGACAACTTTGGGACCGGCAGATATTCATTTATAGGAGGACAAAATATGACAACTGGCATGATATTTTTTATATGTGTGCTGATATTCGTGGGTGTATCGATTCTCACAGCGATATTTGTATACAAATCACAGATGCGCAAGAGAAGAATGAATCAGAGTCAGGATCAAATTCAGGGGCATGATTCATAGTAGAATGTAGGATAATAAATATAAATAATAAGGCGTATGCAGATGGTGCGTACCGGAATTCCGGATGCACTATCCGGCATACGCCTTTTGTGCGTCATGGGCGTAAATGGGGACGGAGGTGCCTACCCCCCCTTTGGGGAAAATATGCGAAAAACCGGTCAAAACAGGCGAAATGGGGACGGAGGTACCTGACCCTTTTTTACAGGCAAAATGGTGAATGGGTATGTGAAAATAAATTAAAATATTTATTTTTTGGTTGACATGATAAAGAGATATGATAATATATGGATGTAGTAATCGAAACTACATGTAAAGTTAATCAAAGACGTAAATTAAAGTAATGTTTATTTTGATTGCTAGATAGAATTACGAACTTAGAAGACTTTTTATACTAAGTTAATGCATAATGTGACAAGAAACGGCATGTATCGCCGGCGTTAAAAGGCGGAAAAGTCGTTTTACCATATATATCATTAGAACTTATAGTTTATGGAGGAAATAAGAATGTCAACAGAAATGAGACCAGAGCAGGGAATAGCAGGAAAGTTTGTGAGATCAGCCCTTGATGAGAATGGAGTTCTCAGCAAGATAGAGTTCACCAACAGCGAGAACTTTAATTTCGCATATGATGTAATGGATGCTCTGGCAGATAAGGAGCCTGATCAGACAGCGCTCATCTATGTATCAAAGGACAGAACGGTTGAGAAGAAATTCACATTCCAGGATATCAAGGATTATTCCAATAGAGCGGCAAATTATTTCAAGAGCCTGGGTATAAAGAAGGGTGACAAGGTAATGCTTGTATTAAAGAGACATTACCAGTACTGGTTCACCATGATGGCACTCCACAAGATCGGTGCCATAGCTATACCGGCGACAAATATATTAAAGGCAACAGATTATCAGTACAGAATTGAGGCTGCAGGCGTATCAGCGGTTGTGTGCACATCAGATGACGGAATCACAGCATCGATAGATACATTTGCGGATGACAAGCTGACAAAGATAGTTGTGAATCATCCTGTAGAAGGATGGAACTTCTTTGATGAGGGAATCATGGAGTGCAGCACTGAGTTCCCAAGGCCTACGGGTGACGATGCTGTTGGAGGAAAGGACGACATACTTTTCGTCATGTTCACATCAGGAACAACAGAGCATCCAAAGATGGTTGCACACAATCATCTGTACCCGCTTGGACACTATATCACAGCAAAGTACTGGCATTGCAATAAGCCTGGTGAGGTTCACCTCACAGTTTCAGATACAGGCTGGGGTAAGGCTCTCTGGGGTAAACTTTATGGACAGTGGCTGTGCGAGGCTTGCGTATTCGTATTTGACTTTGATACATTCAGCGCAGACACGATATTTAAGCTCATTGAGAAGTACCATATCTCAACATTCTGCGCACCTCCAACACTGTACAGAATCCTTATCCGCATGGATATGAGTAAGTACAACCTCTCATCACTCAGATACTGCACAACAGCAGGTGAGGCGCTTAACCCTGAGGTGTTTGATGTATTTAAGGAGAAGACAGGATTCACTATATATGAAGGATTTGGTCAGACAGAGACAACACTTACCATTGGAAATCTTGAGAATACAACTCCAAGACCAGGTTCAATGGGAAAGGCAAGCCCAATGTATGACGTGAGGATCATGAAGGCAGACGGAACATTTGCTGCACCTGGGGAGACGGGTGAGATCGTTATAAATATTGCAGACGGAGTACCGGATGGACTGTTCATGGAATACTACAGGGATCCACAGAGAACAGCCGAGGTTATGCATGACGGCTTCTATCACACTGGTGATACAGCATACCAGGATGAGGATGGATACTTCTGGTTCGTTGGACGTGTGGACGATATCATCAAGGTTGCAGGCTACAGAGTAGGACCTTTCGAGATAGAGAATGAGATCATGAGAATCCCTTATGTCCTTGAGTGTGCAGTTACATCAGTACCTGACAGCACAAGAGGTCAGGCGATCAAGGCAACCATTGTTCTTACAGAGGGTACAGTTGGCGATGAGAACCTCAAGAAGGAACTCAAGAGATACTTCAAGGAGAACATCGCAAGCTACAAGAGACCTAGAGTTATCGAGTTCGTTGATGAGATGCCAAAGACCATCAGCGGCAAGGTAAGACGCGTTGAGATCAAGGAGAAGGACTGGAAGTAAGTCAGAAATCAGGTGAAAAAAATGATAGATATAGATATGAGTAAGATCAAGCCATATGAGAGATCAGTTTATTATTATGAGACGGACAGGATGCAGATAGTACACCACTCCAATTATATCAGATGGATAGAGGAGGCGAGGCTGGACTGGATGAGGCAGATAGGCTGGGATTATAAGTCTATAGAGGATGACGGATATATAATTCCTGTGCTCGGTGTAACTGCTGAGTATAAGAGCATGTGCCACTTTGGCGATGACGTACTGATACATGTCAGTCTTTCGGAGTATACAGGTGTCCGGGTAGGGTTTTCATATGAGATCGTGGACAAGAAGACAGGCGAGCTCAGAACACTTTGTACAAGCTCACATTGTCTGCTGGATGGCAACAACAAGCTTGTGTTCATCAGAAAGGCATATCCTGAGCATGATAAGTTGTTCAAGGAGCTGCTTGAGGATTACAAGAAACGCCAGAGTAAATAAACAGAGCTGTTGTCTGGTGTAAAAATAATTTAATATTGTATTAATTGAAGGTTATTAATAGCTGGTAAAAAAAGGTTTATTTAAATTTTTTATCAGCTATTTTTATCTATTTAGCCATGTAATTAGTTAAAACATCCTTTTTATATTATGGCGTAAATGCTATAATGAAAACGGTTGCGTGGGAATATATGGCAGGCTGGATGCTGCTGCAAGGAGGGATTTTTTGAAAGAGATATCACTTGACAAAAAATACTACAAAGAACATATACAGAATATATTATATGATAATTATATGAAGCTGGCGCTGGTCAACATTGATACTGGGGAGTATGTGAGTGTTATCAGCGTGGACAAGAATGCAGATAATTATAAAAGTACCTCTGACGTATCTTCCTATTTTAAGGATAACAAGGGACTGGACTGCTGTCATCCTGATGAAGTCAGAGAATTTGCATATATGTGTGATATGAAGCATGTCAAAGCACTCATAGAAGCCGGAGCCAGATCCATCGTGCGTAATTTCAGGTTCAGATTGAGACTTGGCGAGGACTATGAGTGGGTTTCCATGGATATAGAAGCTGAGAAAGAGCCGAGAGAGGACGGACAATGGGTTGTGTTCGGCATGAGGGCAGTCAGCCTTGACACCCTGGTGCTGGAGGATAGTCTTAGGACACTGACAAGGGTATACAGGCGCATATTCAGGATTGATGTGACGCACAATATTTGCGAGACATTGAGAGGCGGATATATAAGAAGCAGAGATGAGGTTAAGCATGACTGCCTTGGAGATTACATGAAAGACATGACTATGGGTGGTGAGATATTCCCTGACGATGTGGACAGGGTAAGAAAGTGCCTGTCTCCTGAGTTTCTCATAAAATATTTTGCGAATGGACATGACAGATTTACCATTAGATATAAGCGTAAGATGGATATGGTGTACAGATGGGTGATGACAGAGGTCATACCTACTGCTGACTATAGAGATGACAATAAGGTATTCTATCTTTATACGAGGGATATACATGAGGAGTATTCTGAGAGCATAGAGAAACAGGAGCTGTTGGAATTTTACAGTTACAAGGATGCACTTACTCACCTTGGCAATAGAAATGCATTTAACATTCTGTGTGACGCATACGCGGACCGAAAGGATAAGCGGTCGGTCGGATTTGTATTCAACGATGTGAACAAATTGAAGTATGTGAATGATCATTATGGACATAAAGAAGGAGATCTATATCTTCAGAGGGTATCGCAGATGCTGGCACAGCATTTTGGCGAAAATGCATGTTATAGGATAAGCGGCGATGAATTTGTTGTCATCATTATGGATATTACCGAGCAGTCGTTTAACTCAATGATCGCCAGATACAAAGAGGTAATTGACGAGCAGGAGGAGGCTCCGGTTGCGTTCGGTGCAGTCTGGAAGGCTGAGGCTGATTCCATAGACAAGATAATGAACGAAGCCGAAAGACGGATGTATGAGGATAAGAAGAGATTCTATTCGAAGCATCCTGAGGTCAAGAGGCGCGAGAGCGTGGAGAAGGAAGCGAATATAGCTGTAGGAACTACAGAGGATGGAGTTCCGCATTACAGGAATCTTGGAAAGACAGACAGGATATTTGATGCCCTTGCAGCTACAACACTCAGAAATTATATATTTATGGATGATCTCGATACGAATGTTACAAAATGGTCTGCAAGTGCGGTGGATTACTTTGGACTTCCGGGGCAATACATATATGATACACAGAAGGTGTGGGAGAAGCTTATACATCCAGATGACAGAGCAATATTTGAGCAGGACATCACAGAGGTATTTGCGGGGCGCAAAAAGTATCATGATGTAGAATATAGAATGAGAAACAAAAATGGTGAATATGTGGTCTGTACCTGCAGAGGTTTCATCACCAAGAAGGAAAATGGTGATCCGGAGTTCTTTGTAGGAACTGTCATAAACCACGGTGTCATAGATGGGGTTGATCCGGTGACGAACCTGCACAATCAGCATGAGTATACCAAGTATATATCTATACATTTGAGAAACAAGCAGACGATGAGCATTTTGGCAATAGGAATATCTATGTTCAACAGCATCAATATGATGTATGGATATGCATATGGCAATGCTGTTCTTAAGGATTTTGCCACAAAGCTCAAAAATGTCGTCGGTGGAAAGGGACTCGTGTTCAGACTTGACGGAGCAAAATTTGCGATCTGCTCAAACATTTATACCAAACAGGAACTCAAAGAGGTATACAGACATGTACAGAATCTTGCACTTGACAATGTAGGTCTGAATGGCACATCCATCCCGCTTAAATTGTACGGAGGTGGACTGATATATGACCATGTAGGGGCTGATGAGGACGTGATAAAGAGCAGTGTGGAATATGCCCTGGAGAGATCCAAGGAGGATCATCATGGTGAACTTGTATTCTTCAATGAGGAGATCAAGGACAATGATAGAATGAGACTGCAGCTGTACAGCACAATACACAAATGTGTGGCAAACAACATGGAAGGCTTTTTCATGTGCTACCAGCCTATAGCAAATTCCGAGACAGGACACATAGTAGGTATGGAGGCTCTTCTCAGATGGAAACACAAGGAATTTGGAGTGGTTCCACCGGGAATATTTATACCGTGGCTTGAGATGGAGCCTTGTTTCTTTGAACTTGGCAACTGGATAATAGAGCAGGCACTCACGGATGGTATGGAGATTCGCAGGATCAGACCTGATTTTGTGGTGAATGTCAATATATCAGCGACTCAGCTTGAGAATCATGGATTCAGGCAGGCTGTTGTGGATATATTAAAAAAGACGAAGTTCCCTCCTGAGTATTTGTGCATAGAGCTCACAGAGAGATGTAAGAATATGGATATAGCATTTCTGAAAAATGAGCTGGAATATTTCAGGAAACTTGGAATAAAGATCGCCATTGATGATTTTGGAACGGGAAATGCTACCTTAAATCTACTCACGGAATTACCGATAGATGAGCTTAAGGTCGATATGTCATTTGTCAGGGGCATACAGGAGAGCAAGCCTAATCAGGTTCTTGTACAGGCGGTTGTGTCATGTGCTCATGAACTCGGATACAAGAGCTGCATTGAAGGTGTCGAGGATAAGACGCTGTTCGATTACCTTCATAGGTATGGTTCCACGTACTATCAGGGATATCATTTCTCCAGACCGGTTTGTCTGGAGGATTTTAAGAAGCTTTTGTGACAGACGACCCGCTTGGTAATATATACATCCGCAATCACGCTTGACTTACTGCACTTCGATTGGGTGCTATCTGCATGGTGCTCCGACCGCCAAAAGGGCGTCGGCGGATCTGCACACCAGCAAGCACCATCGAAGCACAGACGTCTGCGCTACCGATTGTCGGATATATATATTACCAAGCGGGTCTTACGTTGTGTGAGGAAGGACATTTGCGTTATATGCGGTTCCAGCAGCGATAAGGGCGTTGCTGCTTACACCTCGGCAGGAAGCATCGAAGCTCGGTAGTCCGCGCTACCGATTGCAGATATCATAGTACCCCCCTCACCTACATGGGTCGGCCTTCTGACTTTGTAGGTGGGGGCATTGGACTGTGTGGCCGGCTTTTTGTTTTGCTTATTTATGAGAAATAAATTGTCTTATATGTTTACATAAGGTTGACACTGAGCGCTGGCGTTGTTAATATTGCTTTGGTGTGACATTGGATCACGCTAGATATATAGTCCCGGAGATGTTCCGGCGTAAAAAGAAGGGAAGTGCGGTGAGAATCCGTCGCAACAGCCATTACTGTATGCAGGGGAGTGCCCCTGTCGAGTCAGATCGCTTGCTATATATCTAATTCTTCGATAGAAGGGTATTTTGAAGCTTGTGATCTGAAATACGGCGAGACGTGTCAGAACGTACAGAGCGGTGCAGGGTAGAAAGATTCAATATGCCTTTCAGGGAAAAATTGAAAGGAGATACGTTTATGAGAAGAAGAATTCTTGCGGCATGTATGGCGATGTGCATGGCGGCAGCAACGGTTGTCACAAGCCCATGGGGCGGTGGCATGACAGCGTATGCAGCGGAAGAGACCAAGACGATCACGGTCTCAGCATACGATTACACGGCAGTGGATGCCGGAATCGAGGGCGCCTCGAAGACAGGTGTCATAATGGAGCAGACAGTCGAGGTGGATGCGGACACAACTACAACGCAGGCTGTACAGAAGGCATTTGACCAGGCTGGTGTATCAGTTGAAGGAGTATCAAGCGGATATGTGAGCAGTATCAATGGTCTTGGCGCAGGTGTGGGATATTCAGGCTGGATGCTTGCCTATGACAATGACGACTATTCAAACTGGGGAATGAGCAGCATAGCTCTCAGTGATGGAGATAGTCTCAGATTTGATTATACATGCAACGAAGATACGACGACCGATGATATCGGAAATGGCTACTATGGCAATCCGTATGTGAAGACACTCACAGTTGCAGGACAGACATTCAATATGTCAAAGAAGACGACATTTGATGCGAACTACAACATGACAAATACTTACTATATAAATGGTGAGGAGACAAAGGCAGCAGGTACAGAGGAAGATCCTTTTGTATTTGAGGTTTCTGTCCCTGCAAATGAGGCTCAGGCCGCATACATCACCATGGATACAAGTCTAAACAGCCACTATGCAGTGATCGATGGATGGTCTGTTTCAAAGGAGACTTATGATATAACAAATGGTCTTGATTTCTCGGTTTCTTCATTGGGAGGAAAATACAAGTCATATTTCACCATCAAGACAGATCTCAAAGCAAACAACACATCTGACTCCTACAAGGAGATGCTTGACAGTTCGATCAAGTATATCAGAAACACAGTCACAGAGGCTGAGGTCGGTTCTGTAGGTGGCGAGTGGGCAGTTTTGGCTCTTGCCAGGTATGGATATGAGGATCCTGAGTGGTATACAGCATACTACAACAATGTTGTAAAGTACGTTCAGAATATAGGAAGCAACAAGCTTCACTCACGTAAGCTCACAGACAACTCACGAGTTATCATTGGCCTTACAGCAATCGGCGCAGATCCTACAAATGTAGGTGGTTACAACCTTCTTGAGCCACTTGCGAATCTTGAGGATGTTGTATGGCAGGGAATAAATGGCCCTATATATGCTCTTATCGCTCTTGACACAGGAGATTATGAGATCCCTGAGCTGCCAGATGACAGCACAGCAACACAGACGACAAGGGAAGGACTTATCCAGTACATACTTGACAAAGAGATCCCAGGCAGCGGCGGATGGGCTTTATGGGGCTCAAAGGCTGATCCTGACATCACGACAATGGCTGTTCAGGCCCTTGCACCATATTACAATACAAATGCTGATGTAAAGGCTGCAGTCAATCGTGGTATGAAGGCTATATCTGATCAGCAGTTATCAAATGGCGGCATGGGCTCATGGGGAACTGTAAACTCAGAGAGCTGCGCTCAGACAGTATGTGCGCTTTCTGATCTTGGAAGAGATGCCGACACAGATCCACAGTATGTAAAGAACATGAATTCTATCTTGGATGCAATGCTTTCCTTCTATATTGATGGAGGCGGATTTGCACATGCAGCACAAAATGGAAAACTTTCAGTAAACATGATGGCTACAGAACAGGCTACATATGCTCTTGTATCATATGACAGATTTAAGACAGGAAAGACGACTCTCTACAACATGAGTGACAGAAAGAAACTCTATACGGAGAGCGCAGATAAGAAGTCAGTTGAGAAGGCAAATGTAACAGTTGCTGATTTCGGCCTTGTATATGATGGAACAGTAAAGGAGCCTAAGGTCACAGTTAAGTATGGTGACATTCTACTCACAGAGGGCGTTGACTATACAAAGAAATTCAGCAACAACGTAGAGGCTGGAAACACAGCAAAGGTAACTATCATCGGTATGGGTGATTATGAGGGACAGACAGAGAAGACATTCTCAATCTACTCGGCAGAGATAGAGGCGGCGGATGTTGCTATCGATCAGACGGTATTTGTTGCAGATGGAAAGGTTAAGAAACCAAATGTGACGGTTACGCACGCTGGTACGACACTCAAGGCAAATACAGACTACACAGTTGCATTTGCAAACAATGTACTTCCTGGAAAGGCAACACTTACAGTTACAGGTAAGGGCAAGTATACAGGCAAGGTCGTAAAATATTACACATTAAATGCAACACATATCTCAAAGGCAGACATTACAGTTTTAACAGAGGAATATGTTACAGACGGAACAGAGAAGACACCAGCAGTCAGCGTAGCATATAACGGCAAGACACTTAAGTCTGGTACAGATTACTCAGTAAGCTACATCGACAATGTAAACGCAGGAACAGCAAGCGTGAGGATCACAGGAATCAAGTACTACTCAGGTTCAGTTGAGTATACATTTGAGATCAAGCCAATTGAGCTGACTGATGCGGTTGTGACAGTTGACACAGACGATATTGTTGCGGACGGCAGCAAGAAGACACCTACAGTAAATGTAACACTTGGAGATACTGTTCTTGAGGCTGGCAAGGACTTCACAGTTTCGTATTTTAGCAATGTAAAGGTTGGAACAGCGAAGGCTACTGTAACAGGAATTGGAAACTATACAGGAAAGATTAAGCAGGCATTTGAGATCAAGGATGGTAAGACAGAGATAACAGCAGCTTCACTTGAAGAGGGCGCTGTAGCACTTGAGTGGAAGGCTGTAACGGCAGCTGATTCATATGCTGTATACAGAAAGGCTGAGAGCGAGAGCGAATTTGCAAAGATTGCAGAGACAGAGGAACTTAGCTACAGTGATAAGACAGCAGAGGCCGGAGTGTCATATGAGTATGAGGTAAGACCTGTTGTCGGAAAGTCGTTTGGAAGCTCAGAGGCAGTCAAGGTGGCAGTACTTGCAGCACCTGCAGCAAAGCTTACAAATACAAAGGCTGGTATCGAGGTAACATGGAATGTATCAGCAAATGCTGACAGCTATGTGGTACTTAGAAAGACTGGAACATCAGACACATGGGAGAAGATAGCAGACGCTGTTAAGACAACATATGTTGATAAGAATGTGACAGAGAAGACAGTTTACACATACGCAGTACAGGCTGTATCAGAGGCTGGAACATCAGCATATACAGGCAAGAGCGTGACAAGAAAGACTCCTATCACAACACTTGCAACACCAGCAGTTACACTCAGCAATGCAAATGCAGGAGTGACACTGAAGTGGAACAAGGTAGCAGGCGCTAAACAGTATGTTGTTTACAGAAAGGCTGGAAATGCCAAGACATGGACAAAGGTTGCCACTGTTAAGACACGCTCATATGCTGACCGTCAGGTAAAGGCTGGAGTTAAGTACACATATGCGGTAAAGGCATCTGGAGATTATGCAATATCTTCATACAAGGCAAAGGCTATTTACAGAGTAAATGGACAGGCTATAAATTACTACTGCTCACCTGAAAAGGCTAAGATAGAGGTAGAGGTAAAGAAGGATGCAAAGGCAACAGGATATCAGGTACAGTACGCAAAGAGCAGTGCTTTCAGCAGATCTAAGATTGTAACATTTGCTGGAGTAAAGAAGAACGATCTCACAGTTAAGACAGCCGGAGTAGGAACAAAGTATTATGTTCGTGTGAGAAGCTACAAGAAGGTTGGAAGTGCTGTATATTATGGAGCTTGGAGCAGCAGCGTAAGCGTTGTGACTGAGAAGTATTAATTTATATAGTTTATGGATAAAATAAAACAGTTTATAGCAAAATATAAAAAGCAGGTTATTGGATCTTGTGTTATGCTCCTGCTCCTGGTGTGGGCTTTCTGGTATGGGGGAAATACTCCCGGTGCCAGAGGATTTCATATAGATAGGGCAGACCAGGGTTCAACCACTGAAAGCCAGGCCGGTGACGTAACAGACATCGGCTCAGGCTCAAGCGGTGACAAACCGGTGGTTGTGACTACACAGGATGGCAGTACAGCGACGGATACCCAGAGCAGCACTGCTTCGGAGGCGGCTACATCCGGTAAGAAGGAGCAGAACAGTTCTGAGACTACGGACAGCACTAGTTCCGGGGGTGGAACTGATAGTACTGCAGATTCGGGAAAAGACGGAGGAAAGGGTGATGGCAATAAGCCGTCTGATAAACCTTCTGACGGAAAGCCGGGTGTTAACGGAACTACAGAGCGCAGAAATACGACTGAGAACACCCGCACAACGGAGAGTACTAGAACAACGGAGAGTACTAGAACAACGGAGAGTACTAGAACGACAGAAAGTACCCGTACAACGGAGAGTACCCGGACGACAGAGAGCACCCGCACAACGGAGAGTACTAGAACTACGGAGAGTACGCGTACGACAGAAAGTACTCATACAACTGCATCGACAAAGACTACAGAGAATACAACCGAAAAGACAACTGCACCAACGACTGAGAGTTCAAGTGGAGAGACTTACCACTGTACAATATATATAAGCTGCTATACGATCCTGGACAATTGGGACTGGCTCAAGGAGTCAAAACAGGATTATGTACCAGAGGGCGGCGAGATACTTGGAACAGTGAGCGTGTCATTTACGGATGGAGATACGGTGTTTGACGTACTCAGATCCGTGTGCAGAGATTACGGAATACAGCTTGAATATAGCTGGACGCCGGCATATGGAAGTTATTATATAGAGGGCATCCACAATCTTTATGAATTTGACTGTGGCAGTTTGTCCGGATGGATGTATTCGGTAAATGGATGGTTTCCAAATTATGGCTGTTCAAAGTACAGACTCAAGGATGGGGACTCGATAAAATGGTTGTATACATGCAAAGGTCTTGGCAGTGATGTCGGAGGCGGCATGTAAAATTATTTTTTATTTAACTGATTGGAGAATATACAGAAAATGAACAGGAATGATTCATTTTCCGGCTATCATCCGATAGTAAATTTGATGTACTTTATATGTGCTATAGGATATGCCCTGGCATTTACCAATCCGGTATGCCTGGGCATATCGTTTATAGTAGCATTTGTGTACTCGGTTATACTTCGGGGACGGCATGGATTTATAACGAATTTGAAATATATGATTCCACTTATCGTGCTGACGGCACTTTTTAATCCGGCATTCAGCCATCAGGGTGTGACGATACTGGCATATCTGCCATCGGGAAATCCGCTCACCCTTGAATCTATAGCTTACGGTGTTATGGCTGCATTTTTGCTGGTGTGTGTGTTGTGCTGGTTCTCATGTTTTAATGCGGTCATAAGTTCTGATAAGATGGTTTATTTATTTGGAAAGCTGGCACCGGTATTATCTCTGGTGTTATCGATGACACTCAAGTTCATACCGGAACTCACGGCGCAGTTTGGAAAGGTGTACAGGGCGCAGAAGGCTTCCGGATACAATATAAATGGCAGATATTTTAAGAGAGTGCGGATGGGATGCCACGTTCTGTCATCGGTCGTGACATGGTCACTTGAGAGGGCGCTTATCACGGCGGACAGTATGAAAGCCCGCGGCTATGGTTTGCCGGGAAGGACAGCGTATTCGCTGTTCAGGTTCAGGAAGAGAGATGCCAGGGCGCTTGTGTATATGCTGATATGCGGTGGCTACGTGCTCTGGGGAAGTATGCAGGGTGGTTTCAGGTTCTGGTATTATCCGGAGATAAGGGGCAATCTCACAGGAACCTTGACGGTGAGCATGTATATAGTGTATGTGTGCCTGATCGGGCTTCCGGTATTTGTACATGTGAGAGATGACATAAAGCAGAACCATATGAAGATGACAGATGCTGCTTTGGCTTGCAATGATGGACAAGGTCTTAGATAACCCCCCAATATAATAGTCGTGTTTTATGAGATGAGATATGAATACAGGCAGGCTGATATTAGATAAAAGAGGATATAAAGTTGGATATTTATAAGAATATTTTTGATATAGATAAATTTAGTTTTGCATATCCGGACGGAAATGATGAGAGCGGCAGGACATATCTTCCGGATGCTCTCCGGGATACGGAGCTGCATGTCAGGCAGGGAGAGTTTGTTGTTATACTCGGAAGATCCGGATGTGGCAAGACCACTCTCCTCAGACAGCTGAAGCCATCGGTTACTCCGGTTGGCAAGAAGAAGGGACAGATAATTTTTGATGGTAAAGACATATGTAGTCTTGACGATAGGATGGCTGCATCTCAGATCGGTTTTGTGTGGCAGGATGTGAATGCGCAGCTTGTGACGGACAAGGTGTGGCATGAGCTGGCATTTGGCCTTGAAAGCCTTGGGTATGACAATGGATATGTCAGGAGGCGGGTTGCGGAGATGGGTTCGTTCTTCGGACTTGGGGATATATTCCACAGAAAAGTGATGGAGTTGTCCGGCGGACAGAAACAGCTTGTGAATCTTGCCTCGGTTATGGCGATGTCACCGAAGGTGTTGGTGTTGGATGAGCCTACGAGCCAGCTCGATCCCATAGCGGCAAATGATTTTATAAACAGCCTTGTGAGGATAAACCGAGAACTTGGAACGACTATCATCATGACAGAACATCGTCTGGAGGATGTGCTTCCGGTATGCAACAGGTCGGTGGTCATGGAGAATGGCAGGATCATCTATGACGGAGATGTGAGAGGATTTGCCGAGAGTGTCAGGACGAAGCGGATAGACAGAGGGCTTTATCTTTCTATGCCCGCTTCGGTTCAGATATATATGGGGCTTGAGAAAAATTCGGGAAAGCAGCTGCCTCTCACTGTGCCGGATGCCCGGGAGTGGCTTGTGGATTATGACAGGAAATTTAGAGAAAACGGCGGAGCTCCTGTGGTGCCGGAGATACAAAACAGAGGTGCTGATGAAGGCGTGAACGGTTCCGAAAACCAAGCTGACAATGTCGCAGTGGATAAAGGTGATAAGAAGCGAGGAGCCGTAAACGGTCAAAAAGATGCCGGATGCAGAGAGGAACATCCTGTGGTGTGCAGCCTGGATGAGGTCAGCTTCAGATACGAGAGGAACACAGGGGATGTACTCAGACAGGTGAGCCTTGATATATATGCAAACGAAATTCTTATGATAAATGGAAGCAATGGCTGCGGTAAGTCGACTATGTTGTCCCTGATCGCAAATTTGTACAGCCCGTATAGTGGAAAGCTTCGTATAGCTAAGAATTTAAGGACAGGGATGCTTCCACAGAACCCAGAACTTCTATTTACAAGGCGCTCGGTGAGAGATGAACTTATAGATGCAAATGACAGACAGCAGCTTGCAGAGATAGTCAGGTTCTGCAGGCTGGAGGAGCTTCTGGACAGACATCCTTATGATCTGTCAGGCGGAGAGAAACAGAGACTTGGCTTGGCGAAGGTGCTCATAGCTGATCCGGATATCCTGCTCATGGACGAGCCGACAAAGGGACTGGACAATGGGTTCAAGATGCAGCTCGCGGACATGCTTAGAAAACTGCAGAAATGTGGAAAGACGATAGTTGTCGTCAGCCATGACATTGAGTTCTGTGCGGTGGCAGGTGACAGGGTTGCGTTGCTGTTTGACGGAGAGGTTGCGATGGTCGGCGATGTTAGAAGCTATATGTCAGACAACAATTTCTTTACCACGGCGGCATCTAGAATATCTAGGAATATTCTGGACGGCGCGGTGACAGTTCGTGAGGTGCTGGCGGCATATGGTGCGGATATGGATGTGACAGGAGCGGCTGGCGGAGGAAATGACAGTAATCAGGGAACTGAAAATGAGTCATTGAGAATAGCTAATCAGGGAACTGCGGAAATGTCAGAGGCTGCTGGTATATCGGACGATAAGCTTGCGGACATAATCCTTAACAAGGACAGGAAGGTTGAAAATCTCAGCATCTGGCAGATAGTGACCATCGCGGTCACAACGGTTATAATAATATTTGGATTCTGGAATACAATGTCTGTGTCAGATCTGTCCGGTCTTGTGCAGCAGATGACAGTGACGGCTGAGGGACGAAAGTATCTGGTGTTATATGGAGTTATGATCGCTGCGATATTAGGATTACTTGTTGCCATACGTCCCATAACCCAAAAGAGAAATGAAGACATAGTGATGGATTCGGTCGGACGTGGATTTGGGAAGAGAACAGTGGTAAGTATTGTGGCTGTGCTCGCTCTGATACCTGCAACCATATGGTTTGGTGTGGCAAGGCTTGGTGACAAGAAGTATTTCTTCATATCACTGCTTGTTCTGCTTGAGGCTATGCTTCCGTTCTTCGTATCATTTGAGGATAGAAAGCCAAAGGTTAGAGATATAGTGACGCTGGCGGTCATGTGTGCGTTGGCGGTGACCGGAAGGACTGCATTCTTCATGCTGCCGAACTTCACCCCAGTCATGGCAATCGTTATCATTGCCGGGGTGGCGTTTGGGTGTGAAGGCGGATTTATCACCGGTGCAATGACTATGTTCGTGTCAAATTTCATCATGGGACAGGGGCCGTGGACGCCGTGGCAGATGTTCGCAATGGGACTTGTGGGATTCCTTGCCGGACTGTTCTTTGCAGGCAGCAGCGTGAGGACAAGAAACATGACAAAGCTGGGACTGTGTATATTTGGCGCGTTGATATGTATAGTTGTGTACGGCGGGATCATGAATCCTGCATCGGTCATCATGTGGCAGCCAAATGTGAATTTCAGCATGATCATGGCGTCTTATGTGACAGGATTTCCATTTGACCTTGCGCAGGCGACCGCGACGGTCATTGCGCTATGGCTTGTTGCGAGACCATTCCTGGAGAAGCTGGACAGGGTGAGGATAAAGTTTGGGGTACTAAAATAAAATGATTGAGGATTACGGCTATGATAAGAAATGAGAAACTGGAAGATATCTCAGATGGAAGATTGTACGATGCAAATGATATGGTGAAGGCATACTGCAATGAGTGTAAGGGTTGTCACGCTTGTTGCACAGGGATGGGAAATTCTATTATTCTTGATCCCATGGACGTGATGAGACTTTGCAGGGAGACCGGAAAGAACTTTACGCAGCTGCTTGAAAAGGAGCTAGAGGTCAATGTGGTGGATGGTCTGGTGCTGCCAAATATAAGGATGACGGCGAATAAGTGTCCATTCTTAAACGAGGAGGGCAGATGCAGCATCCATAGCGCGAGGCCGGGTTTTTGCAGACTCTTTCCACTTGGCAGATATTACACCGATGACGGATTCAGATACATACTGCAGATACACGAGTGTGAGCGCGCGGGCAGGACTAAGGTCAAGGTGTCGAAGTGGATAGATACCGAGGATCTGCCAAGGTACACGAAGTATATAAATGACTGGCACAAGTTCCAGAAAGACATGCAGAGAAACCTGATAGAATATATGCGCGCCGGCGAGGATGAGACAGCGAGAAATCAGACCATGCTGGTGCTGCAGGTCATGTATGTGGGAATGTATGATGCGGAGAAGGATTTCTATGAGCAGTTTGATGCCAGACTTGCGCACATACGCAGTCTGCTCTGTATGACGGAGTAGAATGTAATAGGATGAGAGTATTTTGGCGGGACTTGGTTTACCTTATATTTACTTTGTTTCGGAAACCTTTCGATCATACAGAGTTATAAATGTAAAAAATAAGGTGTAGAGTTTATATGGGAAAAGTTAGAGATATCATAGATAAGACATTTGAATATGGACAGGGCAGAGGTGAACTGCCGGGAGTCGATGAGCTGGCTGAAGCTATAAGAGTTCTGTCGGATTCAGAGAACCCTCAGAGCTCTCAGGATGATCTCACTGACTTTGAGTATCTCAAAAGAATAGCCTATGATCTGGCTCACCAGAGGTTTGGAAACCGCATATACATAAGAGGACTTATCGAGTTTACGAACATTTGCAAGAATGATTGCTATTACTGCGGTATCAGAAAGAGCAACAGCCACGTTGACAGATACCGTCTGACAAAGGACCAGATTCTGGCTTGCGCCGATGAAGGATATGTACTGGGATTTCGCACATTTGTGCTTCAGGGAGGCGAGGACGGAGGCTTTTCGGATGGGGCTATAGCTGACATTGTGAGGTGTATCAAGGAGAGGCATCCTGATTGTGCCGTCACGCTGTCATTTGGCGAGCATTCGTATGAGACTTACAGGCTGTGGCGGATGGCCGGGGCGGACAGATATCTTCTGAGACATGAAACTGCGAACAGGAAGCACTACGAAAGACTCCATCCAGAGGAGATGAGCTATGACAACAGAGTTCGATGTCTGTATGATCTTAAAAGTCTTGGATATCAGGTGGGAAGTGGATTCATGGTTGGATCGCCGTATCAGACGCCTGTGAATCTGGCTGAGGATCTGCATTTCCTTGCGAAGCTGCAGCCGCAGATGATAGGGATCGGACCATATGTTCCACATAAAGAGACGCCATTTGCGAAGATGGAGCAGGGAACGGTCAGGCAGACCCTTGTGATGATAAGTATGCTGAGACTGATGTTCCCGAAGGCACTCATACCATCCACCACATCTCTCGGAACGATAGCGGCGGATGGTAGGGAGCGTGGGTTTATGCACGGTGCAAATGTGGTCATGCCGAATCTGTCTCCTGTGTCTGTCCGAAAGAAATACGAGCTCTATGACAACAAGATATGCACGGGGGAAGAATCCGCCCAGTGCCGCGGCTGCCTTGACAGGCGCGCGGAGACGTTCGGATTCCAGATAGTTGTCGATAGAGGCGACTATATATCATAAGGAGGACCCGCGTAAGCGGGAGATTCCTTATGATGTACGCAGACGCCGCGCGAAGCGCCTTTTCATGCGTCTGCTCCTTGAGGACTCGCGTAAGCTCATTTTTTATTCTCTCTCTTCCTTGATGAACATGAACAGGAAGCTTACGAACAGCAGACAGCAGGAGAACCAGATAGTTCGCATGTCAAATATACGGATGAAGTGACCGCCCACAGCGGCACCGATTCCGAACAGCAGGATGATTGCCCAGTAGCACAGGGATTTGAAAAGTGTGTTCCTGTCCTTTGTTCTGAAGTATGCACACAGGGCATCTGTGCCACTTCGTATGTTTCCAATGCACATGGTACTGGCAAATGCATAGCCGTTGACTTTCCTGAATGCCTGTACCTGCATGGCACATGAAAATGAAACCATGGCATTTGCGATAAGATTAAGCCTTATGGGAAGAAATCCCACGATAAGAAGCAGAAAAATCTCACACAATACAACGATCTGTCTCCAATGAAACTGCTGCATATTCTGAAATTTCTGTTTTATACACTCGGCAGCAGCAATTCCAAGCGCAAAAAATAATAGAGGAACGGCATAGTGTACACACATTCTCCAGTTTCGGTCTACAAGATTCTGACCGAGAAGAACTATGTTGCCTGTCTGCGCATTTGCAAATACCTTTCCTCTGAATATATAGGTATATGCATCCTGCAGACCTCCTGATACTGACAGGAAGGCCGCGGTGATGAAAGATTCTGACATTTGTCTATGTGGATAAAACTTCATGGTTCATATACTCCTTGGTTGTAGATTTGACATTTAGGCGCCAATCCCATCTGGGGGACGGAGGTGCCTGACCCCATTCGTGGATCAGGTGCAGTACCTGAAGGTTCTGTCCGTCAGGATCCTTGCAAATATCAGTCCAAGTGGCAGGGCTATGATGATCATGATGGCAGCTGCAAACCAGGACACGGCATCGGAAAGTGACATGATTCCAAAGTTGTATATTGCACGGTAAAGATAAAGTCCTGGAACCATGATGACTATGGATGGGACTGTCAGTGAGATTCGTGGATAACCGTTGGTGCTTTTGATGAATGAAGCGAGCAGTCCGGCCGTGAGGGCTCCGGCAAATGCGGCGGCAGCTGCAGGGATGCCGGCAAGATCTACAAGTTCAAGACGTAGAGTGTTGGCTATGGCACCGATGGCAGCTGCTGTGGCAGCCATGTGTATAGAGCTGTTAAACATGATGGAGAATCCGAATACACCGCAGAAGCTGGCAATCAATCTGAATACCAGATGAAGTCCTGGTGTTATGTCGAGTGCCGCAAAATCCTGTGGGTGGAGCTTCAGCAGAAGCGCCATGATCCATGCGAACATCGTTGCCACAAGCACAATGATGATCGAGTATGTAAGCCTCTCAAGTCCTGATCTCAGATCCAGCTTTGAAAGGTCTATGCCGCTGGTGATAAATGGAAATCCCGGTATGATGAACAGCATTGAGCAGATATATCCGGCTTCGTGGAAGGCGGGTATATGGAATGCCAGTTCAGCGACCTTTAGCAGCAGTGCGTACACAAGACAAGCGGCTGACACGGATACCGCTATGTTCATATATAAAGTAAAATGGTGTTTGATAAGCTTTGTCCTTATGAGATTGCCGATTCCGGCTGCGACAAATGCCAGTATCATTTCTACAGGTCCGCCACCTAGAAGAAATGTGAAGGCGCAGCAGGCTAGGGCAGAGGCAAGTCCGAGACGGAGAGGAGAGTATAAGGCATGTATTCTTTCTATTTCATCAAGCTTCTGATGGATCTCCTCGCCAGTCAGATGCGCCTCTTCATTTGGAAAATTGTCAACAAACTGCTCCATTCTGTAGAGTTTTGAGGTGTTCACCCCGGTATTGGCGATGCACAGGGACTGTGATACACAGTCGTGACCGTCAAAACAGTTGAATTCTATGGACATGAGACCGACATCAACGGTACATGTGACGCCCAGTTCCTTGGAAAGCCTGTTCATAGAAGTCCGCACACGCCATGCTCCGGTTCCACAGGAAAGCATAATCAGACCAACCCGGCCGACAACCGATGCCTTTTCAATCAGTCCTGCCTGCTGAATCAGCACTTCACTGTCATTCTCTGTATAATCGTGCCACGGAATCTCCATATGATTTTTTTCCATGATTTCTATATAATCATTTTTCGCCATAAATGATCTCCTCCGCTTTTGCAACATGACGTTCGAGATTTTTCAGGAAGATAGAATTCGGAAGGAAAATTCCAATTTCATCATATCGGTTGTTATTCTCCACCAGCGAATCCTGTCCATAAAATACGTAAGCCATTGGAAGATTCTTTTCCAGCTCAATCATAAGATCCCACACGGCAGAATATGCTTCTGCCTCTGTCTCCTGCTTATTACGACTCTGCACCAATTTTGGCGCCAATGTGATATTTTGAAGGATTGTCTTATGCGGGAAAAGCTCATAGCTTTGGAACACCATCCCCACTTTCTGACGAATCTCCATAATATTTTTAGATCTGCCATCTACGGTTTCTCCACAATAACTGATTGTTCCCTTTTCGATAGGCTCCAGCCCATTCATACACCGAAGAAGGGTGCTTTTCCCGCATCCGGAAGG
>ERZ507026.255-NODE-255-length-28513-cov-6.523860_pt1 | contig 28513 bp, 19 predicted proteins | sample MGYA00512876_ERZ507026 | MGnify/ENA metagenome assembly ERZ507026 | reverse complement strand
CGTCCACGATCCACACGATCTTGTTGGAGTTGGTGGCCACGATCTTCTCCCACAGCAGAGCAGCGCCACCGCCCTTGATACCGTTGAAGTTCTTGTCGACTTCGTCGGCGCCGTCAATGGTCACGTCGATGTGGTCCACGTCGTCGATGTCCACGATCTTGATGCCGTAGCTCTCGGCCTGGGCCTGCGTGCGGCGAGACGTGGTCACGCCAGTGAACTCAAGACCTTCCTCCTGATGACGGCGGCCGAGCTCGTCCACCAGGAACTTCACGGTCGAACCAGTGCCGAGGCCTGCGATCATGCCGTTTTCAACGAGCTTGGCGGCTTCGATGCCGGCCGCCTTCTTCAGCGCATCCTGCTGTGCCTTATCCATGGTTTCTCCTTTGCCATCCTTGCCTCCGCCGCACGGATCAACGGCGTGAAGCCTTATCTCCTATCCTAACGCGAATGAGCGATTTTGTGTCATCGTGTCCGATTGCGGTACATATTCGTGTGTTTGGGTGTCAGTGTCGTACGAATGGTGCGTTGGTGATGGTCAGGTTGCCGTCGCCGTCCACATAGCCTTCGATTTCGATGCTGCCTTTGATCGGCATCGGCTGCCCGTTGAAATACGGGCTCGTTTTCGGCGCGGGGGAGAAGGTCAGCGTACCGGATACCGTCAGCCCGCTGGGCTTTGCGGGGGGTACAGGTTGTGTTGATTGTACAGGTTGCGTTGATTGTACAGGTTGCGTTGATTGTGCCGCTAAGGGTGACGAAGACTTGGTCTCCGGCCTTGCGGCATCCGTCTGATCCGTCGCCGCAGCCGGCTTGCGCAAACTTGCCGCATCCGCTTTGCCGTCCAATACCAATTGCACGTCTGGAGGCACATCGGTGCCATGTGCGTATTCGGAGCCCAGCAGCGACTGCCAGCCTTCAATCGGTAGATAGCCGTCGCGCGCACCCGAACGGCAATCGCCCGCATAGGTGCGTGCCAGTTCATCGACCAGCTCATTGCCTTCGTTGCCGGCGTGACCTTTGACCCATCGGAAATCCACCGGGCCAGGGCGTTGTGAGATCTCACGGTCGATCGCCTGAATAAGCTCTTTGTTCTTCACAGGCTTTTTCTGCGAATTTTTCCAGCCGTTCTTCTTCCAGCCTTTGACCCACTTGGTCGAGCAATTGATGGCGTATTGCGAATCCGATTCGATGAGCAATGGCTCAGGGCCCGGATGCGCTCGCAAAGCTTCCAACACTGCGCACAGTTCGCCAATCTGGTTGGTGCCGTTGGTCGCGCCGCCGGCGTCGTAGCCGTGGTCGTCGTGCTTATGGCCGGGCTTGCCGCCGGCGTTCTGCTCATGATCGGCCCAGGCCCAGCCCATTGGCCCGTTTGGATTCCCTAATGCGGACCCATCTGTGGATACTGTGATAGTCATGTTCTCCACCCTAACGCAAGCTGTGCAATCTCTTGCTGAAGTGGGGCTGCCCAGCGCGAGGCAAAACAACGTAGTGGAGGGTGTGGATAACATCACACCTATTGACTTTGCTTGAAAAACATGCCATCGCGCGTGAATAGGTGAGCGCTCACAAGAAAAACAAGACATTTCCTCTCTGTGGGTGAGGCCGGCAACAATGGCGCATCCGGTATCTGGAATGAGAATAAGGGACTGTACAAAACCAGTGACGGCAACATCGAAATCCTCAAACCAGAGGCGGACAGCGATGGTTCGACCTCCACGGCCGCATCCAAGGGCACCATGCTTATCGCAGGCAACTCCAAAACCGTGGCACTCGGTCCAGGCGGCATGGCCTTGGCTCCCGGCCTGCCGCTCGGTCTTGGCTGGTTCATCCGACGCCGCTTAGGATTGGATGCCTCCGACATTCTGGACCGTAAGCTCGGCTTGAAGTAACGGCTGGTTCGGACGTGATTGCTGTCACGTCCTGATCATGACGACAGCGCGAAGGTCCTCATCGGTTTACGTCGATGAGGACCTTCGCGCGCATTAGGGGAGTCTGTTGCGGGCTGCGCTACGCGGGTCATGCTGCGCGGGCGTGCTATGCGAACAAACTACGCGAACAAGTCGTTCAGTGCCTCGGCAATCGTCGGATGCGTGAACACCATATCGCGCAACGTGCTGGCCGGCGCGTCAAGATCCATCGCCAACTTGACGATATTGATCACCTCGTGCGACTCGACGGAAAGCAGCATCGCACCCAGAATGCGGCCAGTATTGCGTTCCACAATCGCCTTCATCAGACCATCCGGTCGCCGCATTACCTGGGCCTTCGGCACAGCGGCCACCGGCAATCGCTTGACCACATAATCCAATCCAGCCGCCTTCGCCTCGCGCTCATTCAATCCCACGCGCGAGTAAGGCGTGGCGAGGAATGTGCTTGACGGCACATGCTTGCGGTCCTTCACCGTGTACGGACGGTCGGAACCATTGAGCTGCGACCACACCACGCGATAGTCATCCAGCGAAATGTACGTGTGCTGCGGGCCGCCGTTCACATCGCCCAGAGCCCAAATGTCGGCTGCTGTGGTGCGCAGAAGCTCGTCGACTTTCACGGCACCGCGTTCGGTGAGCTCCACGCCAGCTGCCTCAAGATGCAGTCCCTCGACGTTCGGCGTACGTCCGGTGGCCACCAGTACCGCGTCGGTGGTCAGGCAGAATCGGGCTTCAGCCGGCTCGGCGAACCGCGGCTCGCCATCGTCTGATGGTTTCGTTTGAACGTGTGACATCGTGGCGTGATCGGTCGGGTTGCTAGTGGGGCTGGTGGTTGTTGTAGTGTCGGTGGCGCCGGTGATATCGGTATGAGCGTTCCCGGTGCCGGCGGGGGTGGAATCGCAAGCTTGCGATGCGCCGCGAGTCATACCCTTCACCGCAACGGACAACCTGACGCCGCCGTCAGCAGCAGGCGCGATGGCCTTGGTATCCGCGTTGAACAGGAACTTGACGCCCTGCGCTTCCAACTGTGCGCGAATCGCGGCCGCCACATCCGCATCCTCGCGCGGCAGGAACTCGGCATTGTGCTGCAGCACGGTAACCGCCGTGCCGAAATCGGCAAACATCGAGGCAAACTCAAGTCCAATGAATCCTGAACCGATAATCACCAGTCGCTGCGGCATATCGTCGAGATCCATCAGTCCAGTGCTGGTGTAGACGCCGGGCGTAGTGTGGATACCGGGAATATCCGGAATGCGCGGCGTGGCACCGGTATTGATGAAGATCTTGCTGGCGGTCACGGCGACCGGGCCCTCAGCGGTGGCGATTTCCACGCTATGAGGGCCGGTGAAGTGAGCGCGGCCGGTGATTACGGTGATGTTGTCTTGGTCGGCGAGCTTGTGATAGTTCTTGTCGCGCAGCATCGAAGTGACGCGGCGCTTCTCCTTGATAGCAGCCTCGAACGCTGCTTCGCGGGTTTCGGGAGTACTGTTCGCGCCATCCCGCCGCGCCTGTTCGGCGGACAAAATCAGTGACTTGGACGGCAAGCATCCGATATTGATGCAGGTGCCGCCGTACATGTCGGCGCTTGCCTCGGCGACGACGACCTTGCGGCCGGCTGCACTGAGCTTGGCAGCCAAGGTTTTGCCGCCCTTGCCGAATCCAATGATCAGGGCGTCGGTGGTGATAGTGGGGGAGGTGTTGGGTGTGCTGATGGCATTGGGTGTGCTGATGGACATGGTTACTTCCTTACGTATTCGAGTGATAAGAGTGCGTTGTGCTGATGTGTTGTGTGCCGTGCGGCGTCTGTTTTCTTCTTTGACTGCCGAAGCGTTATCGACTGATGCTGGCTAGGGGAAACGCGCGGGATTATTAGCCTTTGCGCTCGCTGAATATCTGTTCGGTGATGTCGTGGATGGTGGTGTGTTCGAGTTGTTCGAGGCAAGTGCGGTTGAGCCCGGCATAGATGTCGTTCATCACTGCGCCCATTGAAGATGACACCAGACAGTCCTCGTGTACGTCGCCCGGTGTCCAGTTCACTTTCACAAAAGTGGTGCCGGTGGCTTCCGCTACCGCGCGCAAAGTGATTTCGGCGGCGGGCCGGGCCAGAGCGTACCCGCCTTCAGCACCCTCTTTAGTGGCGATGAGTCCGGCTGAGGCGAGCGGTCGCATTACTTTGCGCACGCGCGCCGCATTGGTACATATGTTCTCGGCCAGGATCTGACTGGGCAGGTGTGTGGCGCGATGGTCAAGGTAGACCAATGCGTGCACTGCCAGTGAATGGTCGCCGTTCATGAAACGACCTCCTTACCGAGTCGATACTGTAACTATGATGTGTACAGTTATGATACTGTAATCATATCAGATACAGTTAGTGTGTCAAATCGGGGTTGAAGAGGTGGGTGACTATGTGTATAAGTGAGGTGTCCACATGGTTATCCACAATGAATGTGCGTAAGTGAAGCTAGGACCACATACCTCGGATCGGCTTCCGTTTCCGCACCCACTACCCATATGGTGGTGTCATGAACAGGATGACCGACGGCATCACCAACTATGGAGCTCTGCCAGGCTCTATATACGATCAGCCTCCGGAAGAATCGGAGGCGGTTTTTGTTCCGCCCGAATTTGCGGGGTCATTTTCTACTGACTCGAAATACCCGACTTCTCGCGACTCGTCATCGCCGAACAGTGGTGCACATGATTCTGCAGCGACACCGACCATGAGCGAAAGCCTCGCCCAGCGCAAACGCGACATGGTCGCACGCTGCACTGAGGAAGCGAAACGGGCGGGCAAGAAGCTGCTTTTCGGCATGACCACTTCCCTCGCTCTGCAATCCGTACCGATTCCCGCCGATTGCGACCTCGACTCGGCCAAGCTGCACACTGTATCCAGCGTTAAGAGCAAGCGGTTTCGTACACGCCATGCACCACTGCAAACGCATATTTGGAAACATGCGGCTAAAGCCGCCAATGTGGAAATGAACCAACACGTGTTTGCGCTGGACCTGTTTCACGTATGGGCTCAACTTGCCCCGTATGTTTCTTTTGAGTCTCTGATTGTGCTCGGGGATGCCGTCATCGCTGCTACGAGCAAACAGCCAGTATTGGCCAAGGATCGTGATGCTGCTGCAATCTATCAGGATCTGGTGAAGTTCGTGGAGCAATTTACCCGATTCAGAGGGCGCCCGTCCTGCGTTCGAGCATTGCCTCTGATATCACCTGGTGCTGATTCGCCCAAAGAATCAGAAGAACGACTCTCTCTGGTAGCGCATGGGATTCCACGGCCGGTTGCGAACTATGTGGTGCCGGACGCGGCTTTTGCATCTGGAGCTCCCATAACGTTGGACTTAGCGTGGCCGGAGTTCAAGGTCGCTGTTGAATATGATGGCGATCATCATCGTACGAGTAAGACTCAATGGCGCCGTGACCAAGAGAAAAGGGGTGTGCTGGTCGGGCGGAGATGGCTGGTCTTCGTCGCCACGGCGGCAAGTATCGCTAACGAGGACGCTCGTGCTGAATTCGCTTTCAATGTGGCGAGGGCGCTTGCTTCGCGCGGTGCCGTATTCGAGTTTCATGTAGTTGCCATGTCTCTTGAAGAGTTGGCGCAGAGCCTGCTGTGACCATGATGTTCGAAACGGACTGATGTAAAGGCAATATTTGTACGACCTGTTGTTGTGGTGTGTGCTTGATATTGCATGCCGTTCGATTGCGATGCCTCGTAGTGATGGATTTCGTGAATGACTAGTGTTCGATTGTGGAGGGAAATGTGTCATAGTGGTCGATTGGGGGTGTTGTCGGTGCATTGAGCGTGGATTTGCGCCAATGGGTGTGGGACGCTACGCGTGTTTTGCCGATTTTTGCGTGGCGTCCCACGGCCCCTCGGGTAATGGCTGTGACGGGTGTGGCAGGAATGGCGTCTTTCCGGGGTTTCCAGTTTGAGTGTGTGGGATGGGGGAAATGTAAAACGATTGACTTAGCTGTTGTCCCACGCTTTTGTGGGATGGCAACTCTGGAATGGGCAAATTCGTCGTGGCGTCCCACAACGATGTTAAAACTCGACCATGATGCAAGCCGACCGAACGCTTCGGTGGTCATCTGGCCGCTGTGACCCCACAATGATGATGGGAAACTCGGTCATAATGTAGGTAGGCGAACGTTTCGCGGCCATATGGCCGTCCTGCCCTGCAGTGATGTTGAGAAAATGCGGTCACGGTGCATGAGGAGAACCGTTGACCTGCGTGTTTCAGTGGTCGCGAACTGCATATGCGCTAAAAAAAGCTCTGCAGTGGATTGCATGAATCCAATGCAGAGCCTTATTGGTTGCTGTGAACGCGACTAACGCAGCGATTTCACTCGCTCAGGGCCTTGTCTACCACGACGGTGGCCTCGTCGAGCACCTTGTCCAGAGCCTCGGGGGAGACGAAGGACTCGGCGTACACCTTGTAGATGTTCTCGGTGCCGGAGGGGCGGGCGGCGAACCAGTTGTCCTTGGTGGTGACCTTCAGACCGCCGATCTTGGCGTGGTTGCCCGGTGCCTCGGTCAGCTTGGCGGTGATGTCTTCGCCAGCCAGGGTGGAGGCGGTCACGTCGTCGCCGGACAGTGCCGCGAACTTGGCCTTCTGCTCCAGCGTGGTCGGGGTGTCGACGCGCTTGTACCAAGACTCGCCGAAGCGCTCGACCTGCTCCTGGTGAAGCTGGGCCGGGTTCTTGCCGGTCTTGGCGGTGATCTCGGCGGCCAGCAGGTCGGGGATCAGACCATCCTTATCGGTGGTCCACACGCGGCCGTCCTTGCGCAGGAAGCTCATGCCGGAGCTCTCCTCGCCGCCGAAGGCGACTTCGCCGCTGAACAGCGGGTCCACGAACCACTTGAAGCCCACCGGCACTTCGATGACCTTCGCGTTGATCGATGCGGCCACGCGGTCGATCAGGGAAGAGGAGACCAGCGTCTTGCCCACGGCTGCGCCCTCAGGCCAGCCCGGACGGTTGCCGCCGAACAGGTACTCCACGCACACGGCGATGTAGTGGTTCGGGTTCATCACGCCCCAGTTCGGGCAGACGATGCCGTGACGGTCGGCGTCCGGGTCGGTGCCGCCGACCAGATCGTACTTGTCCCAAGCGCCGGCGTTGAGCTCGTCGACCAGGCCCTTCATGGCGTACGGGGAAGACGGGTCCATGCGGATCTTGCCGTCGTGGTCGATGGTCATGAAGCGCCAGGTCGGGTCGACCTCAGGACGCACCACGCCGATGTTCAGGCCGTACTTCTCGTTGATGAGCGGCCAGTAGTTCACGGAAGCGCCGCCGAGCGGATCGATGCCCAGGCGCACGCCGGAGTTGCGGATCACGTCGAAGTCGATGACGTTCTCCAGGTCGTCCACGTAGTGCTCGCGGAAGTCGAAGCCCTCGACGTACTCGGACTTGATGGCCTCCTCGTAGGGCACACGCTTGATGGACTTGAAGTCGCCGAGCAGCTCGTTGGCGCGAGCGGCGATGGCATTGGTGGTCTCGGCCGGAGCCGGGCCGCCGGTGACGGGGTCGTACTTGAAGCCACCGTCGGTGGGCGGGTTGTGGGACGGCGTGACGACGATGCCGTCGGCGAGGCCCTCGCCCTCGAAGCGCTGGGTGCCGTCGGCCGCACGGTTGTGGGTCAGGATGGCCTGGGAGACCACCGGGGTGGGCACGAAGTCGTCACGGGAATCGACGCGCACGTGCACGCCGTTGGCGACGAGCACCTCGATGGCGGTCTTCTTGGCCGGGCCGGACAGCGCGTGGGTGTCGGAGCCGAGGTACAGCGGGCCGGTGACGCCGGCCTTCTTGCGGTATTCGGCGATGGCCTGGGAGATGGCGATGATGTGGGCCTCGTTGAACGAGGTCTTCAGGGACGATCCGCGGTGGCCGGAGGTGCCGAAGATGACACGCTGCTCGGGGACTTCGGGATCGGGGACGAGGTCATAGTACTTGCCGATAACCTCATCGACATTAATCAGATCTGCTGGGGTGGCGGGCTGACCCGCATTGTTTGCTACCATGCTCCCTATTCTGCCACGTTTTTTCGCCACGTTGGGTACGATTATGTTAAGAGTTGTCAACTTTTGTGCGAATCGTGTGCCGGTTGTCTAGCGCTTGGTCATTTCCTCCTCGATTTCCTCCAGCGACTTGCCCTTGGTCTCGGGCACCAAGCGCAGCACGAACGGGATGGACAGGGCCGAGAACACGCCGAAAATCGCGAACGGGCCGCCCACATTGTTGCCGAACGCATCGAGCAGCACGAGGAAGAACTGGGAGACGATGAAGTTGCCCAGCCAGTTCGCCGCCGAGCCGAAGGATGAGCCGATGCCGCGCACGCTCAGCGGGAAGATCTCGCCGATAAGCACCCAGGCGATCGGGCCCCACGAGACCGCAAAGCCGAGGATATAGAAAGCGATGAGAATCATCGTCGGCACGGCCAGCACGGCCACGTCGCCCACGAAGTTCATCACGGCGAGCACCGCGAGCGAAACGGTCATCACGATGGAACCGAAGATCAGCATGCCTTTGCGCGGGAAACGATCCATGATAAGCGTGGCCACGATGGTGCTCACGAAGTTCACCACGCCGATGCCCACCGACACCCAGATCGCGTCGCCTTCAGGGAAGCCGAAGCCCTTGATGAACACCTGCGGCAGGAAGTAGATCACCGAGTTGATGCCCACGAGCTGCTGGAACAGCATGATACCGATGGCGGCCACCAGCGCCGGACGAGCGATACGGAACAGTTCGCGCACACCACCCTTGGTGTCCTGTGCGGCCACGGCCTTGATCTCGTCCAGCTCAATCTGCACCTGGGTCTGATCCACGTCCTTGCGAATCAGCGTAAGCACTTTGAAGGCGTTGCGGGTGTCGCCCTTGTTCACCAGATAACGCGGGGATTCGGGCAGCAACAGGCCGCCGAGCAGCAACAAGGCGGCCGGCACCAGCGCCGAACCGAGCATCCAGCGCCAGTCGCGGATGCCGAAGAGGTTGTGGTTCAGGAATCCGAGGTTGGAGGCGTAGGCCAGCAGAATGCCGAAGGTGACCATGAGCTGGAAGAGCGTGGACAGCGAGCCGCGACGCTCCTTCGGCGCCAGTTCGGCCAAGTACGCCGGGGTCAGGGCAGAAGCCGCGCCGACCGCGAGGCCCAGGATGATGCGGGCGCACACCATCATCGCGAATCCGGTGGAGGAGGCGCACAGGCCTGAGCCGAGCAGGAACAGCAGCGCGGAGACGATGAGCAGCTTCTTGCGGCCGAACCGGTCAGACAGCGCGCCGATCGACAGCGCGCCTGCGCACGAGCCGATCAGCACCGAGGAGGTGATGAAGCCGGTCTGGGAGACGCTCAGGCCGAAGTCTGATTCGATAAGCGGGGAGGCGCCGGAGATAATGCCGGTGTCGAAACCGAACAGCATGCCGCCGAGCGCGCCGAAGGTGAAGATGAATGCGCTGTTGAGCGGGAAGCGCGTGGAGAAGCCGCGTGATTCGGCGGCTTCGAGGTCCTCGATTGCGTTTGCTGCCGCGTTTGTGGCCGCGTCCGCCACCCCGGCCACGCCGGTTTCGATGGTTTCGATTGCGGTGGCCGCTGCACCGGTTGCGCCGGTCTCCTGTGCCGCGGATGCCGTCTGCTTCGATACGGGTGATGCCGTCGTCGTCATTGCCTTGTCCTTTCGCCGTTGACGGGCCGCGCCTGCCGCGTGGCCCCTCTGCCGCATGCAAGGTCAGGCTTCGATTGCCTGAAGTCGCCCGAAAACAAAAAAGACCTGGAACAACGTGGAATTCGCATATTACGATACGCAAATTCCACGTCACTCCAGGTCTTGCCTCATTTTGAGTAACAACCCTGCTACGCAACGTGTGTGAAAGATAGGATACGACTTTCTCGGTCGCGACACTCCGAATAGGCGGCAAAAAACGATGATTTTTGACAACGATTGCAGGATTCTGCATGGTGGAATGAAGTCGGAATGGGCGCTGCGGCAAATACGGAGAACGGGTGCGGCGGAACACCATAGCGGAACGCTATCGCGGAGCACCGTAGCGCATAGTTGCCGTTTCGCGATGCTTTGCCGGCATTGCCGTGCTTTTGGGGCACCCAGCGCCGATAATGGAACACAGTGGCATACGGCAGCAAGGAGGAACCGTGGCGAACGCATCGAACGCAACGCCTGCAGTGATTGCGGCGTGCATCGTTGATGCCGTCGGCGGCTCCGCGAACATCACCAACCTGACCCATTGCGCCACGCGACTGCACTTCGAACTGGACGACGCCGGCCAGGTCAGCCAGCACGGTCTCGAATCCATCCCCGGAGTCCTCGGCGCATTCCCGCGAACCGGCAATCGTTATCAGGTCATCATCGGCGGAGCGGTCGCCTCGGTGTACGAGCAGATCGTTCGGATGCAGGCAGCGCGATTGACTCCGGCAACGCAATTACCATCGGCGGCGTCGCGGCCAACGCAGTCCGCGCAATCCACTCAGTCAACGCAATCCACTCAGTCAACGCAATCCACTCAGTCAACGCAATCCACTCAGCCTACGCAGCCTACGCAGTCCGCGCCGAACCTTTCCGACGACGTCGCACCATTGCGCGATACCGACACCGAGCAGAGTCACGGCCCAGCCAATACATCCCGTCACTTCATGCCTCGTACCATCCGCGAGTGGGGCAGTGCCGCCCGCGCTTGGGCTGCCGCGTTTTTCGACTACCTGTCTGACTCGTTCCGCCCGATTCTGGGTGTACTGCTCGGTGCCTCGCTGGTCATCGCCATCGTCAACGTGATCGTTGCACTCGGCATTGTGCCTGATGGCGAGACGTCCACCGGTTGGATACTACTCAAGGCGATTTGGGAGGGTGTGTTCACCGTTCTGCCGATTATGATCGCCTACAATGCGGCCAAGAAACTGGACGTCGACCCCTGGCTCGGCGGCGCGATTATGGCCGCGCTGATGACCCCGCAGTTTACTGGCGTGATGTCCGGAATGTCCGGGACGTCCGTATCCAGCGCTCTCTCCGGGGAGATTCAATGCTCGGCCACCGCCGTATTCGGCGCCGAAACCTGCACCGTGTCGGCGTTCGGCATACCGATTCAACTCAACGACTACAGTGGCAACATCTTCGTACCATTGCTCATGGCCGCCGTGCTCGCCGTGGTCTACCGCGGGCTGAAGCGCGTCATTCCCGACAGCGTACAGCTGGTGTTCGTGCCATTCCTCTCACTGGTCGTCGTTTTTGCGCTCACCATACTGGTCATCGGGCCTCTGGGAATATGGCTCGGCGGTGGGCTGGGAGCGGCCACAGCATGGCTTAACGCGCACGTGCCATTCCTGTTCGCGCTCATCATCCCGATGCTCTACCCGTTTCTCGTGCCGCTCGGTCTGCACTGGCCGTTGAACGCCCTGATACTGATGAACATTCAGACGCTCGGCTACGACTTCGTCCAAGGTCCGATGGGTGTATGGAACTTCGCCTGCTTCGGTGCCACCGCCGGCGTACTCGTGCTGGCCGTACGCGGCAAGGATTCGGCCATGCGGCAGACCGCGGTGGGGGCGTTGCTCGCGGGATTGCTGGGTGGCGTTTCGGAACTGAGCCTGTACGGCATCCATCTGCATCACCGCCGCGTCTACCGCTGGCTGCTCGCCGGCTGCGCGGCCGGCGGAGTGACCAGCGCGGTGTTCGGCTGGCTGTTCCCGTCCGTGCTGCCATCCGGCCAGATGGTCCGGGGCGTTACGACTACGGCATTCGCCTTCTCCTCGTTGCTGACGATTCCGGTGTTCGATCGGATGTGGGTGTACGCGCTGTCCATCGCCGTTGCGTTTGTAATGGCGATGGTGTTGACGGTGTTGTTCGGGTACCGCACGCCGTCGCGCGCCACGGAGGCACAGATGGTCTCGGCGGGCGAGAACGCACGCTCGCAGGATGCGGTGAGAGGGATTGGCACGACATCGTCGGATGCGGAGTCTGCGGAAGATTCTCCATCGCGGCCCGCCTCCGATCGGGCTCTTGACTCCAACGCCATCTTGTCGCCGGTCGCCGGCCGGCTGGTGAATCTGGAAGCGACTGGCGATCCGGTGTTCGCCTCCCGCGCGCTGGGGGAGGGCGTAGGCGTCGTGCCGGAGACGACCGGTGAGACAGCCGTGCTCGCACCGGTCAGTGGCATGCTGAAAACCGTGGCCCGAACCGGCCATGCCTTCGGCATTAAAACCGATGGCGGCATCGAGGTGCTGGTTCATATCGGCATTGACACCGTCGATATGGATGGCGAAGGATTCGCCGTGGTCGTGGCTAAAGGCGATCGGATCGCGGCGGGAGAGCCACTGGCCACCGTGGATTTCGGCAAAGTTGCGGCGGCCGGGCACAGCGTTGTGGTGGTGGTGACGGTGGTCAACGCCGCTGAACTGACCGCGGTCACGCCGTTGATCGGCGACGGTAGCGGCGACAACAACGGCGGTGACTGCAAAACCGTATCAGCCGGCAGCCCGATCATCGATGTGGAACAATGACGTTGCGAAAGGATGCCATGGAAATACTGCGAGTGTTCAACAACAACGTCGTGCTCGCCAAAGGCGGCGACGGCGGTGAGGTGATTCTCACCGGCCGTGGACTGGGGTTCCAGGCCAAGCCGGGGCAGACGGTCGACGAGTCGAAAGTCGTGCGCACCTTCGTGCCGTCGGACGGGCGTGACCCGGACCATCTGGCGCAGATGCTGGCGGACATTCCGCCCGAAATCATCCGCGTGGTCGTCGAATCCATGCAGGAAGCCGGACTGGGGGAGCGTGAGACCGGCAGCACCACGCTGGTCATGGCCCTGTCGGATCACGTGGCGAATGCGGTGGAGCGGGTGCGGCGCGGCATCGACATTACCTACCCGCTGCTCGGCGAGGTGAGCAACCTGTACCCGCAGGAATACGCGCAGGGGCGTGCGATGCTCGCATCGCTCAATGCGCGGCTCGACGTCACGCTGCCGGACGGCGAGGCCACCGCGCTTGCCATGCATCTGGTCAACGCCGGCTTCGCCACCGGCGACCTGTCCTATACGTATACGATGACGGGCGTGATCCAGCAACTGCTTGACATTATCGACCACAGCTACGGCATCACGTTGGACCGCAGTTCCGTGAATGTGGGCAGGTTCATCACCCATCTGCGTTACCTGTTCGTACGCATCCACCAGCACCAGCAACTGACGGATGAGCCGGCACCGGTGATGAAGGTGATTCGTGAGTCCTATCCCGCCGCGCTACGATGCGCGCGAACCATCGCCTCCCTGCTCGAACTGCGCCTCGACACGGATATCAGCGACGACGAAACCGCCTATCTGGCAATGCACGTCGCCCGAGTCACTGGCCACGCATCGTAGCGGATCAGCGAATCGGCTCGAGCGTGCCGGTCATTTCGGCGAAATCCGAGGTGGCGTTTGAGGCAGCGGCCTGCGCGGTCTTTTCCAGCGCGGAGGCGTCGGGTACGCGCACGATCAGCGCGCGGTGATCCACTGAGAAACGAATATGTTTGGTTTCCGGTAGCATGTCGCCGTCCACCTGCGCTTTGGCCGGCTTTTCCAATGTGATTTCGGCACTGACGCCCTGAACCTGTTCGATGGTCGAGTTCGTGGACAGCGGGTTCTGTTCGGGCTTGCCGATAATCGTCTGATGCACCACGTCGCCGAATAGATTGGCCCAGCCAAGGATGCCGCCGGTGGTGTCGATGATTTCGAAGTCCAGCAGACCATCGTCATAGGATGCCGCCGGCATCAGCGAGAACATGGGAATCTGGCCGCAGTTGCCGGCCATCACCGTGCGGAAATCGAGATTCTTGATGGTGTGGGTCGAGCCGTCGGCGCTGGTGACTGTCAGCGTGCCGCGGAACTTCGGCGCGAACAGGTTCTTCACGCCGCCCACGAAGTAGGCGAGCCAGCTGATGTTCGCCTTGAGCTCGGGGTTGGTGTCGTCGATCATGGCCGCATCGAAGCCGATGCCGGCGATGATGAGGAAGGCGTGGCCGTGGTCGTCCTCCGGGTGGTCGAGCAGGGTGAGACGGCCCATGTCCACCAGGCGGGAGCCGTGGGAGGTGGCCACGGTCAGCGCGGCGTCGATATCGTCCACGGGAACGCCCATATTGCGGGCAAACAGGTTGCCGGTGCCGATGGGGATAATGCCCAGTGCATGGCCGGTGCCGGAGACGGCGCTCGCCACCGTGCGCACCGTGCCGTCGCCGCCGACCGCGATCACCACGTCGGCGCCGTCCTCCAGTGCCTCCAGCGCGCAAACCCTGCCGTCCTTATCAAGCTGAGTGTCGTAGAAACGGATGCGATTGAGCCCCTTGGCCTCGCAGAACCTCTGGATATGCAGCCGGCGGGCTTCGGCCTGCGGTTTGGACGGATTCACGATGAAGGCGTACTGCACCTCGTCGTCCCGGCGCTTCTCCAGCGTCTGAGCCAGCTTGCGGCGGCGCTGCGCGCGCAGGGCGATGACGATGACGGCGATGAGCACCGCCACAATGGCGATTGCGGCGATGATCAGAAACACGGTGAGGGCAGGCTGAGGCATGGCTCTTATTGTTATCGGTGGGGAGGTCGTTTGCGGCCATGATGCGCCGTACGTGAACATTTCCTGCACGCAACAGCCCCGTGGGGCGTGATTATGGTTCAATCGCGTCTCATCTGACGAAATTGGCCGGGTGGACCCGTCCGCGGACTTTCCCGGGCTTCCCTGTGATTTCCGCGTGACTTGCGCGCATTCGGCCATTGTCGGTGTCTGCTTACGCGGCTAGTCTGGTGCCCATGCTTGATATTCAATTCATCCGTGAACACACCGATATCGTCAAGGAATCCCAGCGCAAGCGCGGCGAGTCCGTGGAGCTCGTCGACGAAGTGCTCTCCTCCGACACTGCACGTCGTGAGGCGCTGAAGGCCTTCGAAGAGGCTCGCGCCCAGCAGAAGGAAATCGGCAAGAAAGTCGCCTCCGCCCCGGCGGACGAGAAGGCCAAGCTCATCGCCGAAACCAAGGAACTGTCCCAGAAGGTCTCCGAATACAAGTCCAAGGCCGATTCCGCAGCCGAGGAATACACCACCGCCATGTGGAAGCTCTCCAACATCGTGGAGCCCGAAGCTCCCGAAGGCGGCGAGGATGACTACGTGGTCGTCAAGAAGGTTGGCCAGATTCGCGACTTCGCGGCCGAAGGCTTCGAGCCCAAGGACCACCTGACCCTCGGCACCGGCGTGGCCGGCATCGATATGCGCCGCGGCGTCAAGGTCGGCGGCTCCCGCTTCTATTTCCTGCGTGGCCAGGTGGCCCGCATGCAGATTGCCATGCTCACCATGGCCGTGGACCAGGCCGAAGAGCACGGCTTCACGCTGGCCATCACCCCGACGCTCGTGCGCCCCGAGGTCATGCGCGGCACCGGCTTCCTGAACTCCCACGCCGACGAGATCTACCGTCTGCGCGAGCCCGATGACCAGTACCTGGTCGGCACTTCCGAAGTGGCGCTCGCCGGCATGCACGAGAACGAGATCCTCGACCTCGGCAACGGCCCGCTGCGCTACTGCGGTTGGTCCTCCTGCTACCGCCGCGAGGCCGGTGCCGCAGGCAAGGATACTTCCGGCATCATCCGCGTCCACCAGTTCGACAAGGTGGAGATGTTCGTTTACGCCAAGCAGGAGGACTCCTACAAGGAGCATGAGCATCTGCTGGCCATGGAACAGGAGATGCTCGGCAAGGTCGAGGTGCCGTACCGCATCATCGACACCGCCGCCGGCGATCTGGGCTCCTCCGCGGCCCGTAAGTTCGATTGCGAGGCTTGGGTGCCGACCCAGGGTCGTTACCGCGAGCTCACCTCCACCTCCAACTGCACCGAGTATCAGGCCCGCCGTCTGAACATCCGCGAGCGCACGGAGGATGGCTCCACCCGCGCCGTCGCCACGCTGAACGGTACGCTGGCCACCACGCGTTGGCTGGTCGCCATCATGGAGAACCATCAGCAGAAGGACGGTTCCATCGAGATTCCGAAGGCCATGCGCGCCTACATGGGAGGCAAGGAAGTCATCGAGCCGACCAAGTGGGAAGCCTGATCGCTTGAATACTGATTGATCATCAGCTGCATACGGCGTCAACGTTGCTGCGTTGGCGTCGTATTCGTATGGTGTGGACTGCCGATGGAGGACTGCCGATAAAGGAAGACCGTTGTCGGGATCCGATATTCCCATGTCATGCTGTGGATAACTTGTGCATAACTACTGGATGCGGTGGATATGTTGTATTGCATATCCCGGTCGTGTCGCGGCGGGGAAGGGTGACGCTACAATAACTGAGGTGCTTGTTCGCATGCATACGTGTGATGCGTGTTCGTGCGGATGGTTTGGCACGTAGGGTAGATGTCTGAGCGGTCTAAAGAGACGGTCTTGAAAACCGTTGAGGTGCAAGCCTCCGCGAGTTCGAATCTCGCTCTGCCCGCTTGTGAATGAACCGCAGTCATATGGCTGCGGTTTTTTGTTGCCTATAACCACTGAAACCGCCGAAACACCGCCGTTCTTGACTGTTTCTGCGGGGTTAGCGACAATTGCTGTGATGAAAGTGACGAAATATGATACTGCCGTCACAGAAATTGTCATACAGGCCGCAGTAATTGTCATTAACCCCGCATGAGCTGGATTGCGCCCCTGCGAGGAACCGAAACCAATGCCGCGCAGTTATGCGTCGATAACAGTATGCATCGGCATCAGTGCGCTCCGGCATCACACGATACGTCGATCGGCGGCCCAACGGGTCAACTCGGTGCGATTCGACAACTGCAGCTTGCGCAGTACGGAGCTGACATGGGTCTCCACGGTTTTGACGGAGATGAACAGTTCCGCGGCGACCTCCTTATACGTGTAGCCGCGTGCGATAAGCCTCATGACCTCCTGCTCGCGGTTCGACAACCGGTCCAGCTCATCATCGTGGATTGAGCCGCCGATCGAGCTGTTCGTCGATGACCCGTTTTGGAAGGCCGATAGTACGAAACCAGCCAGTTTTGGCGAAAACACGGCATAGCCCTCATGTACCTGCTTAATGGAGGAGATGAGGTCGCTACCGGAAATCGTTTTGGTCACATAACCTTGCGCCCCAGCACGGATTACGGAACCGACATCCTGTGGCGAATCGGAGACTGATAATGCCAAAAACACGGTATCGGGGGAGTAGAGGCGTGATTTGGCAAGGATTTCAGTGCCACCGCCGCCTTCGCCGCCCGGCACATGCACGTCCAGCAACACCACGTCCGGCTTGGTCTGCGCGATCATCGCCACCGATCCCTCCACGTCCGCGGCCTGACCGACCACATCGAAATGCGGTTGCAGCGTGGCGATCACACCGGCGCGGAACATCTCATGATCATCCACGATGGCGATTCTGATGCGTTGCTCCGGTTCGCTCATTGCTGCTCCTTAACCTGGGAATGTTGCGATTGCTGTGCCTGTTGCGGCTGTTGCAACGGCTCGGCGCCTGTTTTCTGCGTCACAATCGGCATATGCATGCGCACCTCCGTGCCCCAGTTGGTGCGTGACACAATCTCTACTGTACCGCCGCGCCGTTTGACACGTCCGATAATCGACTCGCGCAAGCCCAAGCGGTTCGCAGGCACGGCATTGATATCGAAGCCATCACCATGGTCGCGTACGAACACCTCCACCAGTTTGTCGTTTGCCTCGCAGTAGACGGATATTGGTTCGCCGCCATGCGTCACGGCGTTGACGAGCGCCTGTTGCGTGGCATCCAGCAGTGCATCGGTCTGCGTACTCGGCAGTGCGTCTCCCACCGTCACCACCTCAATCGGCTTACCGTGCGTATCCTCCACATGAGCCGCGATTTCCTTCAACCCGGCATTGACGGAACGGTCCGACGTAGTGCGTTCCTGATACAGCCATTCACGCAGTTCGCGTTCCTGCGAACGCGCCAGAGAGAACACGGTCTGCTGGTCGCCTGCGTGAAGTTGAATCAACGCCAGCGTCTGCAATACGCCGTCATGCAGATGGGCGGTCATGTCGGCGCGCTCCTCTTCGCGTTCCTTCAATGCGCGTTCCGTGCCCAGATCACGAATCAGGGCCATAATCCACGGCACAATCGCCAACAGCACGCCGACAAGCATCGCCAATCCGGCAAACAGCAGATCAGCCGTGGCATGCCGCACGGATTCCACCATGTGCACATGCGCGGCGACATAGATCGCATATGCGGAGAAGATAAGCGCGATGCCGCCGAGCATCGTCCACAGCTGGCCTTCCTCCGCATTGAACCGCAGCCAGGAAACACCGATGCCGACCATGCCGAGCAGCAACGGCAACACCAGCGAACCCGGCATGCCTCCGGCCAGCATGATGCCGCATATGGCAAGTGCAGCCAGTCCGCTTAAGGCCAGCAATGCAGGTTTCGGCGCCTGCCTGAGCATCTGCTCCAGGCTTTCGGACGATGACGGGTTGCCTCCGGACGTAGCTGTATCCGCGGCATTCCCGGTGGCAGGCGATGGTATTCCGCCGCTCTGTGCGCTTCCTGCGTTGCCGCGTGACAGTGGCGCATCGCTTACGGATTGGCTGCCGGCAATAGCGTACGCCCGCTGCACCGGGTCACCGACCGGAACAGTGATCCACAGGAAGATATAGGTGATTGCGCCGGAGCCGAAGAAGAACGTGGCGATGATGAAGATCAGGCGGATCAGATGAACGGAGATACCCAGATGCATGCTGATGGCTTTGGATACGCCGGCCACCATACGGCCATATGCGGGGCGCAGCAATGGCAGACGTGCCTGCTTGGATGGCGTCGCGCGGCCTTCGCGCCACGCCTGGTCACGGCACCAATACATATAGACCGCACTGGCCTGCTCGTACTGTTCCTGCGTGTAGCGTGGTTTGGCTAAGGACTTCATGATTCCATTGTGCCTTGCCAGGGTCATGGATTCAGGGCTTTGAGCCAGTGTTCAGGGCAGATTCAGGGTGTTCCCTGATACGGCTGACGGTTGAGGGTTGCTGTAATGGAAGCATGAGCAATGCAAACAATAATCCTCAGGATGGTTGGTGGAACGCGGGGTCTGCCGGGCCGTCGCCACAGCCGCAGTCCCAATCGTCACCCCAATCACAGGCGCAATCCCCGGCATATCAGCCGCAGCCGAATCGTGGCAGCCGGTTCTTCTTCTGGATCCGCTCCAGCCGCATCATACGCGGCCGTGACCGTTGGATCGCAGGCGTATGCGATGGCATGGCCCGCAGGTTGGGATGGAGCACGACTTTGGTGCGTGCGTTGGTAATCCTTACCTCGCTGCTGTTCGGCGCCGGAGCCGCGTTCTACGCATTGGCTTGGCTTCTGCTTCCGGACGAGACGGACGACAGGATCCTGTGCGAGGAGCTGATCAATGGCCATTGGGATTGGAACTGCCTTGGCGCACTAATCTGTGCCGCAGCGGCGATTTGCCTTCCCGGCGTGGGCTGGGCGGCGTTCGCCATGGCCGCGCTGGCGCTGTGGCTGCTGATCAATCGTCAATCGTATGCGGCGCAATGGCAGCAGCCCCACATGCCGCAGCCGCAATCCCAGCAACCGCCGGCACGGCAGTCGGGGCAGTCGACTCAACCGAATCGGCCGACTCAACCGACCCAGCCGGTCGCCCCGGCACAGCCGTTCGTCTCGACCCAGTCGCAGTATGCGCAACGGCAATCGCAGAATAATGCCGCGCGCGGGCCTGCGCAATCGCCGTACCAGACGTTTCAACAGCCGGTAAACGAGCCTGCCGCGTTTGCCACGGCCAGCGTGCCCCCGACATTCTCCGCTCCGCCACAAGACAAAACACCCCAGCCACGGCCGAAGCGTGTTCGCCGCAAGCCGGCTGGCCCGTTGCTGGTGCTGGCGACTCTTGGCCTGGCATTGCTGGCGATCGCCGGAACCGGCTGGTACGCCACCACGCTCGCAATCGATTGGGAGTATCCGCAACGGCTGCTGCGCCTTGCCACGATGTGCTGCGGTGGCATCTGCCTGGGCATTGGCATAACAATCGTGATACTCGGCTGCGTGGGGCGGCGAGCCGGCGGCCTGCATCCGTTGGCGTGGTGCGCCGCGTTCATGGCTGTGGTGATGGCATTCTGCATGGGCATGGTCACGTTGGAAAGCCGCTATTGGCAGATTCCGAAGGACTATCGGCGTGTGACGGTGAGTGGGACCATGACATGGAGCGACACCAGTGATGCGCAGATGAAACGCTACGAGCGTGGTTTGGTGATATCCGGCAAGGATTATGCCAACGATGTACTGAATATCGATTTGAGCGGTTATCCGACCACGCATGGCAAGCATAAGGTCAGGCTCGAAGACGGCACGTACAGCGAAAGCTCCTGCCCGACAGGCACGCTGAATCTGATGGCGGCGAATGTTCAGGTGGCGGTCACATTGCCGGACGGATGCCAGTGGTCGGTTGGGGACCAGGATAACGGTTTCAGCAACATCGTGGATTATGTGGGTGGCCCGGACGGCCTCACCTTCAACAACGGTATGGGCTGGATCGGCTTGTTCCTCGACAATAGTGGCACGCAACATGGCGTCAACGGGTTGAGCAAGGGAGTCCCGGCGCTTGCCGGTACTTCGGACTACGACGATTTCAGCAACTACGATAATGCGGATGAGCGCGACGACGCCGTCAAATCCGGTGATGCGGTATATGACGGCACGAATCTCGACAAAGCGTTCAAAACCATCTACGACCACAAATGGTATTGGCCGTCCATCGAGTCGGACAAGGCTCCGCAACAGCCGGATCTATGCATCAACATCGCTGGAACGGCCGCCGGCAGCGTCACCGTGCAATACGCGTCCGACAGCAAGCTGCCGTTGGGATCGGCAAATGCGAAATCGCAGCACAGCGCCGATGGAAAGGAAACGAAATGAATGACGACGCAACCCGCGAGATGCCGGTTCTGAATATCGCCGACGTCACTGATATGCCTACGCAGACCCTGCCGGTACATGAACCGGCACACGAATCGACACGCAAGCCGGCAAATACCCAGTCGGTGCATGCAGAAACTGCGCCTGCAGAGCCTGCGCATACGGAATCGGCACATCCCCAATCGGCGCGCCCCATCGAACCGGTCGACCCATCCAAACAGGTGCATATCGGCAAAGTCGACGGCAACCTGGTGATTCGTCCGTCCGGGCCGAGTGCCGGAACCATAGTATTGGGCGTGTTCCTCTGCCTGATTGGCCTGATGACGATGCTATGCCTACTGCCGATCGGCGTATGGCACTGGATGCCGAATCCGCAGACGCTCCTGATCGGCGGCATCGGCGGACTTGGCGTGCTACTGCTCATCACAGCAGCTGTATGGGCGGCAGTCTCGGCAATACATAATCGCCGCGAATCGGAGGAATCCATGGGCGGGGAATCAGCTGCGGGAGATTCCATGCCCCTAGCTAAATAGTCCCCAGAACGCCAAGAGCAGCAAAGACAGCGCCGCGGCCAGCATGCTTACTGTGAAAACGGCTGTGTGGCCGCCTCCCCAGGTCCCCTCGCCATCTCGACGGAAGAACGCGGCCCGTACGTCGGCCCGCGAGTGTTTCGCGCGAACACACGGCGACCATGGTATGCGCATGGCGATGTATTGCGCAATCAGCCAGGCGAACGCAATCAGTTCCAGCCAGGACAACGCCACTACGCCACGCCAGCCGCGGGCCAGCATAGCCGAGTTGTTCGTCAAGGTGATCGCATCCTGAACCACCACGACCAGATAGGCGAGAAACACGCAGGTCGTCACGGCGGCCAATGCCACATTCAATATAAGCGCGATGCGCAGCGGGGTGGGGAAGCGATAGTTGTGCGGATGGCTGTTTGGCGTATGGCGATGCGTCCGAGCCATATGAGCGATCAGCAATACGATGCCTCCAGCAAAGGCCACTGCACAACACGCCAAGCAGAGCATGATGGCGCTCGCTAGCAAGCCCAGTGAGGAGACCAACCCGGCATTGGTGGACAGCGGTGCCGCAAACCGCTGATGAGGCCGGCTGCCCGCGATCATGGGTGTCTTCCAGCCGCCTACGCCGGTGCTGGCGGTCACGGCGTTCACCCAATCCTCCAGATCGTGCGTGTAATGCGATGCCAAGGGCAGGTTGGGAGCCGACAGGCTGCCGGTGCGCATCTGATGATTGGCGTTGTAATACCGCAGTGTCACATTATGGTTGCCTGCAGCATTGGCGGCCCGGGTCAACAGCCGCGCGCCCTGTTCGATCGGCATTGCCGTATCTTGCGTGCCGTAGTTGATCAGCAGAGGCATCGTAAGCGATCTGCGGTAGTAGGCGGCGTCGAAATCAGCATAATTCGGACCGACGTTGTCCACGCTCAGGCTGGTGAGTTTCGGAATGATATGAATGATGGCATCCGGCGCGCCAGTGGCCTTAAGACAGCTGGTGGCCGCCATGGCCATCTGCTGCCGACCTGAGACTACAGGTGATGATGTCAGGATGGCGAATGCCAGATCGGGGTGCCCATGAGTCAATACGGTGGCGATCCATGTGCCTTCGGATTCGGCGTAGATGCCTGTTTTGGCGGCGTCCACGCCCGGCCAGCTGCGCAGAACCCGCAAGGATTTTGCATAATCGTTGGCACTGGACACATAGTCACGGCTCAACATGGAGTAATTGTCAAGCCGCTTATCCGGTACCAAAGTGGTGATGCCTGCAGTGGCCATGGCCCGGGCAATATCGCCGTAGGCCTCGGACGATTTCCCGGTGCCCGAGCCGTGCATGAACAGACAGGCCGCATGGCCTTCCGACGCCCCAATCGGCTCCCGCACAATCGCGTTAACCGACTTGACGCCGCCGAGCCTGACGGTGATATGCGTCTCCTTGGTGCGGTAATGCCCCTCCTGCGGAGTGGTGATGCCGTTGGCCCGAATATCGGTGCTGGACGTCTTTACAGCGATATGGTTCGTGAACGGTTCGACTTGCCATCGAGGCGTGCATGCCATGCCGAAAGCGCATAATAGCGCCGTCAGCACTAGCGCAATGACTATGGTGGCCGCGAACGTCATCCATATGCGTTGCATTGCCGTACCAGATGGGCTGGTTGTTCCTGTTTTCTGTGATGTATCCGATACCGTTTGCACAACTGCCACTGTAGGTCGCTACGGCGTCGGATGGGTTTCAGTGTTCGGCGGTTCCACCATTCCGATGCGTTATTGCGCCGATTCCGCCTCCATAAGATCACGGAAACCGCCAAAACGCACCGTATTGGCAATCGTTTCCTCGGTCAGATTGCGCTGTTCGCCGGCCAAACGCTCCACAAAAGCGAGATACAGATTCAGCGTGTGCTCTGAATACGTGCCTAATTCGCCGCGTAGATAGGTTTCGAACGACGTGGCATCGGCGGTATCCTCGGCCGTGGTCAACACGCGCATGGCCTGCCCGAGTTTCGGGTAACGCTCGCGGAACTTGCGTGCCCACGCCACCTGCATGGCGATGATTCGCTCCTGCAATGCTTCGCGGGAAGCGCTCAGCGAGGGGATATACGGTTCGATATTCGCCGTGTATTCCTCGGGATGGGTGGAACGCATCATGCGTCCGTATTTTTCGGTGACGAGATTGCGACCGGTGGCGTCGGCTCGTTCAAGATCGTTCCGGTAGCTTGCCAGCAGGTCGTGCGGCCAGGTAAGGAACTGGCTGAGTCGCATCTGGTGGAACATCGGCCAGTTGCCTTGGCATGCGGCGCGTCCACCTTCATTGTTCGTATGTTGGAATTCGTTCCATTCCAAACGCACGATATGCTCGATGAGTTCGGCATCGCCATCGTTTTTCCAATCCCATGCGGTGCGATTCCGATCTGCCCCATGATTCCCGGTGCCTTCTTTCGGCACTGTCTGCATGTTGTCGTCCACGACGTCGTTCATTTCCATACCCCCACTCACAGACTATGCAGACAGGGGGCGTCGGAGACGATATGCTCCTCGACATAGGGACGCTGCCATTCCAGAAACGTCTCCTGCGAACGGGTCAACCCTTCTCGCTGCAGTTCGCCGACGATATCCGCGCAGATGCGTTCGATGATCGCGTTGATGCGATCCGCAGGCGGTGTTGCCGTGGTGCTGGCCTTGTGCTCTGCCGTGGTGCCGGGCACACCGAAGCATGCAGCCGAGGCGAGGTGCAATATCTCTTCCAGCTGCGCGCATACGCCGGGAAGACGCGTCGCCATGCGCCTGCTCAGCCGTCGTAGCGCCGCGAACCGCCACTTGTAATAGGGTGCATACCCCACGGAAACAGGATTGTTGACCAGAAAAACCAACGATATGGCGGCCTGCGCGAATTCATGGATGCTGGTCATGGCCGCCGCTCCGTCGCCGCGTTGCAGCATACGGGGCAGATTGTATTGCCCGGCTTGCGAAAGCATGCCCAGACGCCTGGAAATCAAGGAAAGCCGCACATCCTCCGGCATGAAGGTGAATCCTTGGCGGGTTTTGGAGAATATGCCAAGTGCATCCGCGAAAATGCGGCCATTGGTCGCGGTGGCCAGTGTGGATTCGTCAAGTGCCAGCCACTCATGCGGTGCGTCCTGCGGTGGCGCCTCGCGGTATCCGGTAAGCGTTTCGAAGAAATCGCCGATGCGGAACACGCCATCCCTGCGCATTGTTCCCTGCGCGCGGGGAGTGGTGGGGGAGTCCGGTAGATCAGCCGAGGAATGTTCCGAACGCCATGCGTGGGCGATACGCTCATAATCCTCCTGCAACGCCGTGCCAATGGCAGCATAATCCTCATCCGTAAGCCACAGGCAGAATCGTGGCGCAAAATCATGATCGCGCGACAGCGCATCGTCGAAGCCGAAGCATTCCGAGCCGTAGCCGACCAGACCGACCGCAATGCGCTCCGCATAATCGGGGTATCGGCTTTGCAGCATCGGTTTGCCGGCCTGCTCCCAGAACCTGCGGGCCAGTTCCATGCCGCTGGGCATCGGCTCGGCGGCAACCCCATGCGCCGGTTCATCGATGCTTTGCCCCGCGGCCTTCGCGGCATCCAAGGCTTTGCTCAGATTTTCCTCGGTGATACGCCAATAGTCCGTATCGCGACCGTAACGATCCTCAATCAGATTCAATGCCTCGCGATAATATGCTGCGGCCTCGCCATACTTCTGCTGTGCGAAACGTACCTGCGCTGCACCTGCCAACGCGGCGGCATAGTGCGCCGAATCCACGCCTTGCGCCCGTGCGGTGGCATGGATGGCGAGCGCCTCGTCGGCGTAGGCGTGGGCATCGTCGGTTTTGCCCTCGTCCAGCAGTGTCAGGGCGAGATTCGTGCAAGAACTCGCCAGATCGATATCCGTCGACGGATTGTCGCTCGCCTCACGCAGTATCCGCATCGCCTCGCGCAGCTCGTGTTCGGACGCCTCGCCCTTGCCTGTCTCCTGATAGAGCATGGAAAGATTGTTGTGCAGCGCGGCGATGCGGCGATCCTTCGGCGGGTAGACGTTTTCGGCGCAGTGTAAGGCCTGCGTGTAGAGGTCTTCGGCCTGATCGTATTGTTTCGCGGCGCGCATCGCGGTGGCACAATTGATCAGCGTCGTGGCCCAGGTTTCGCTACCTTCCAATCCCATGCGTAGCGCCAGCTCGATGGTACGCTGCACGATCCACTGGTTCTTGTCGTGCCACCCCTGGGAGCGGTAGAATCCCATCGTTTCGTTGAGTACGGTGAGCAGTCCGGCATCGTCTTCGGCGTTTTCCGCATCGCTCATGGCCTGTTCCAAGTAGGGTGCGGCCTCGCTGGCCGCGGCATGGCGGGCGAATATCGCATCCAACCCTTGCAGGAATCGGTCGGCGTCAAAAGCGGGTATGTTGTCGGAATCGTTCGAATCGGTTTGTGTGGTGTCGGAATCATCGGTTTGCTGATCGAATTGTGCGGTGAATTGTGCCAGCAGCGCTTCCTCGTCGACCATAGGCCCTCCCTGATTGTGCCGTATCGCATGCGTTGTGCTTCTCCTTTAAGTGTATGAGCCGATACGGTTCGGCGGTTCGCCGCACAGCACGAAGCCCGATTCGCTGGGCTGCGAACCGGGCTTCGAAAACGCTGGACCATGGAAACGGGCGGTCGGATGAACTGGTCTCGTCGCGCCCTTTGATCGCATCACACTTGCACTTCGCGCATACGGTTGATGGCGTCGGTGTGCGTTTCGTATCGACGGGTGTAGATGACGAGAAGCGCCACGGCGAGCAGGCTGATGGGTGCGCCGGCAATACCGGTGAAATGGTAGTTCATCGAGGTGGCGGTCAGTGCCGCGCCGCCGACGATCGAACCGATGGCGTTGCCGAAGTTGAAGGCGATCTGCACGCCGGCCCCGGCGATCAGTTCGCCGCCGCCTTCACCTGCCTGCACCATCAGCAACTGTTGTGGCGACGAGTTGAAGAACAATGCGAAGCCGATGAGGAATGTCAGAACCGCTGTGGTCATATGGTTGCCTGGAATGAAGAACACCAGCAGCAGCCCGCACAGGGCGATGAAGTGCGAGAGCGCCGCGGTGGCTCCTGGCTTCCACATGTCGGTCAGTCTGCCGCCGACGATGCCGCCGACCACCATGCCCAAGCCGGCCAGCACCATCAGCATCGGTACCATGGCGGACGACCATCCGCCCGTCTTCTGCAGCCACGGCGACACATAGCTCCACCAGCAGAAGATGCCGGAGTTGCCGAAGAACACGGCCAGCAGAATGAACCATGGGCCGGGGTGGGTGAGGAAACGGAACTGGCCCTTGATGCCGACATCCTTGATCGGGGCGACAAAGGGAACCCATACGATGACCAGGAACAGTGTCATCAGCGCCCATGCGGCGAGAATCGCAAAGGCCAGGCGCCAGGAAAGCAGTTCGGAAAGCATGGTTCCCGCAGGTACACCGAGCATATTCGCCACGGTCTGACCGGTCACCATCATCGACACGGATTGCGCTTCCTTGCCTTTGTCGGCAAGTGTTTTGGCGATCAGCGTGGCGGTGCCGAAGAACGCGCCGTGTGGCAGTCCGGAAATGAATCGTGCGGCCAGCAGCATGGGGGAGTTCACGGCGATGGCGCTCAGGGTGTTGCCTGCCAGCGCGATGGCCATAAACAGAATGATGAGGTTCTTGGGCGGCACCTTGCGCCCGAATACCAGAATCAGTGTGCCGAAGCACACGCCGATCGCGTAGGCGGAGATGTAATGGCCTGCTGCGGGAATGCTGACATGCATGGATGCTGCCGTTTGCGGCAGGATGCCCATCATCACGAATTCGGCGGCGCCGAGGATGAATGCGCCGGAAGCCAGCGCGAGGATGCTCTTCTTCATATGGTCCTTATGCTCATGGAATGTGGCATGGGTAGGTGGGGTGATGCTGCCTACTCGTTGGTTATGCGGTTTGTCTTGTTGACATGTTGCGTTGCCCAGCCTACTTTCTCAATGCGCCGACGCTGAAACTTTAGTAATCATCGGCGGTTTGGGTGTTTCTCAATCTAGCGACGCTGGGAGGTGCCTGAGCGTCGGCAGTTTGGGGGGCCCTCAACCTAGCGACGCTGGGAGGTGCCTGAGCGTCGGTGGATTGGGATGGTTCGGGCAAAGAAAAAGGCGGAACATTTCTGTTCCGCCTTAGTTGTCGGGCTGGCGGGATTTGAACCCGCGGCCTCTTCGTCCCGAACGAAGCGCGCTACCAAGCTGCGCTACAGCCCGTTTGGCAACGTCCGTCAGTCTACAGCAAGGTTCGTGATATATGCAAATCGAGTAGTGTTCGGCGTGTCGCATTGGAATCAGGCCGATTGCGTGATCCGTGGGTCAAAGGAGCGTGGTCGGGGATCATGAATCGACGATCCTCGTGCCGCAAGGCCTTTCGCCGCGGCTGCAGTTGGTCGTAAGCGTTGGTAGTGCGAATAGCCTGACGAGGGTATGCGCGGGCGTGTGCCAAATCGCCCGTGTTGCGTACACTTGGCAATCATGTCTGAAGTTGTTGAGAACACTGCAAACGAAGAGGGCGAGAACACCCCTCATATGACCACTGTCGAACGCGCCGAGATGCTGCTTGCGCAGGATGGCGCCATCCGCGCCAAGGTCAACGACGGCGCCACTTTGGACGAGGCCGTCGACCCGTCCAACAAGGAATTCGGGCCGCTGGCCCACCCGGAGCAGGTGCAGATGCGCGTGGCCAAGCGTGCCATGATGCTCAAGGAAGGCATCCAGCCCTACCCGGTGACCCTCGACGTCACCGCCACCATCGAAGAGGTCCGCGCCAAGTACGACGGCAAGCTCGAAGCGGGCGACGAAACCGAGGACGTGGTCGGCATTGCCGGCCGTGTGCTGTTCCTGCGTAACGCGGGCGGCCTGTGCTTCGTGCAGCTCGCAGCGGGAGACGGCACCAAGATCCAGGGCATGATCTCCAAGAAGGAGATCGGCGCCGATTCCTTGAAGCAGTTCAAGCAGCTGGTCGACCTGGGCGACCACCTGTTCATCAAGGGCCGTGTGATTGCCTCCAAGACCGGCGAACTGTCCGTGTTCGCCGCCGAATGGGCCATCGCGGCCAAGGCGCTGCAGCCGCTGCCGGCCCTGCACAAGGACCTGAACGAAGACACCCGCACCCGCA
>ERZ507026.249-NODE-249-length-28931-cov-6.902549_pt1 | contig 28931 bp, 19 predicted proteins | sample MGYA00512876_ERZ507026 | MGnify/ENA metagenome assembly ERZ507026 | reverse complement strand
GGTCGGGGACGACGTCATAGTACTTTCCAATGACCTCGTCGACATTGATCAGATCTGCTGGGGTGGCGGGCATTCCCGCATTTTTTGCAACCATACCTTCATTGTGCCACGAGTTTGCGCGGAACGCGGAAAGCCATCCCACAATGTGCGATGAATACGTTTTCTTTTTGACGTCTCGGCGTGTCTCCAGTATGGAATTGGGGTTTCAGTGTCCCGATGCCCGACGATTTGCGCATCGCACGCCGATAGTGTATTGTTTCTAACGAATTCGACTCATGCAGGGTTGCAAGTCAACATTTTTAGACGCAAGACCTGGAATGTGGCATTGGTTTGCCATGTTCCGGGTCTTTTTTGTTGCAAAAAAGCCGCGCTGCGTCATCGAATCCCATCGGAAGGAAATAGAAAGGAATCAGGATGGCTGACTCTCTCGCATCGCAGATCATCACTGCGATCGGCGGATCTGAAAACGTTCGCAGTCTGACGCATTGCGCCACCCGACTGCGCTTCGAGCTGGCGGACGCGTCCAAGGTGGACCAGAACGCCCTCGAACATATGAAGGGCGTGCTTGGCGCGGTCCCGCAAAGCGGTGACCGTTTCCAGGTCGTCATCGGCGGCGGCGTGGCCACCGTATACGAAAACATCATGCATCTGCCCGAAATGGCGAACGCCGGTGCCGCCTCCGCATCCGGCGAAGGCCAGAAGAGCAACGCCGACGTCAAGGCCGAGGCCCGTTCCAAGGCACGCGGCAAGGTGGCATGGCTGGACTCCTTCTTCGAGTATCTCGCCGACTCCTTCCGCCCGATCCTGGGCGTGCTGCTCGGCGCCTCCATCATCATCGCCCTGGTCAACCTGCTCATCTCACTGAACGTCATTCCGAATGACGAGGCCTCCGCCGGCTGGGTGTTCGTCAAGGCCATCTGGAAGGGCGTGTTCTACTTCCTGCCGATCATGGTCGCCTACAACGCCTCCAAGAAGCTCAAGGTCGATCCGTGGCTGGGCGGCGCCATCATGGCCATCCTCATGACCCCGCAGTTCACCAGCCTGATAGACGCCAAGACCACCACGTGCGTGGAGAACGCGGCTCTGGGCACCAAGTCCTGCACCGCCAACATCTTCGGCATTCCGATGGCGTTGAGCGACTACAGCGGCAACGTGTTCGTGCCGCTGCTCATGGCCGCCGTGCTCGCCCTCGTCTACCACGGATTGAAGAAGATCATTCCCGAAAGCGTCCAGCTGGTGTTCGTGCCGTTCTTCTGCATGATCATCGTCGGCGCGCTGACCGCCTTCATCATCGGCCCGATCGGCGTGTGGGTCGGCAACGGCCTCGGCGTCGGCCTGGCTTGGATGAACACCCATGCACCGTTCATCTTCGCCATCATCATCCCGCTGCTGTACCCGTTCCTCGTGCCGCTCGGCCTGCACTGGCCGCTCAACGCCCTGATGCTCATGAACATCCAGACGCTTGGCTACGACTTCATCCAGGGCCCGATGGGCGTGTGGAACTTCGCCTGCTTCGGCGCCACCGCCGGCGTGCTCTTCATCGCCGTGCGTGACAAGGACAAGGACATGCGCCAGACCGCTCTCGGCGCGCTCGCAGCCGGCCTGCTTGGTGGTGTTTCCGAACCGTCCCTGTACGGCATCCACCTGCGTTACAAGCTGGTCTACAAGCGCATGCTCGTGGGCTGCGGCCTTGGTGGCGTCGTCATTGCCGTCCTCGGCTGGCTCTTCCCGTCCGTCACCGCCGCCGGCCAGACCGTGCATGGTGTGACCACCACCGCCTTCGCCTTCACCTCGCTGCTGACCATTCCGGTCTTCGACCAGATGTGGGTGTACGCGGTGTCCATCGCGGTCTCCTTCCTGACCTCCTTCTTCCTGATCATCACCTTCGACTACCGCACCCCGGAACAGAAGGCTGAAGTGCTGGCCCGCGCCGCCGCCGATCAGAAGGCCGCCGCTCCGGCGGTCGAAGCCAAGGAAGCCGCTCCGGCTGCCACCACCGCCACCGCGACTGCTACCGCCACCAAGACCGAAGCTCCGGCCGCTGCCGCCGCCGCGACCACCGTGGTGAACGCTCCGGTCGCCGGCCACGTGATCGCCCTGGACGAAACCGGCGATCCGGTGTTCGCCTCCCGCGCGCTCGGCGAAGGCGTCGGCATCCAGCCGACCGACAGCGAGGTCGTGGCCCCGGTCTCCGGCGTGCTGCAGACCGTCGCCGAAACCGGCCACGCCTTCGGCATCAAAACCGATGACGGTGTGGAAGTGCTCGTGCACGTCGGCATCGACACCGTGAAGATGAACGGCGAGGGCTTTGCCGTCAAGGTCAAGGCCGATGAGCGCGTGAATGCCGGCGATCCGCTGGTTTCCGTCGACTTTGCTAAAGTGAAGGACGCTGGATACAGCACCACCACGCTGATGACGGTGCTCAACACCGCCGTCCTCACCTCCGTCACGCCGAAGACCGGCATCGATGTCAAGGCAGGGGATGAGGTGATCGACATCCAGCGCTAACCTGTCACACAGAGGCGAAAAAGGGGTCGACGTGGACGTTCTTCGCGTATTCAACAACAATGTCGTATTGGCTAGAGACGGTGATCGTGAGGTGATTCTCACAGGCCGTGGAATAGGCTTCCAAGCCAAGCCGGGACAACATGTGGATGACGCGAAGATCGTCCGTCGGTTCATCCCCGTCGATGGCAAGGATCCCGACCACATGGCGCAACAAGTGGCCGGGATCCCGCCCGAAATCATCAGACTCGTCACGGACGCCATGAACCGTACGGGACTGAAAGAACAGGCAGACAAGCAGCCAACCCTGGTCATGGCGCTCGCCGACCACATCTGCGGCGCGATACAACGCGCGCAAAGAAAACAGAACATCGAATATCCGCTCGAAGCGGAAGTACGTTCCCTATACGCCGACGAATACGCCAAAGGCGTGGCGATGGTCGACGCGATGAACACGTATTTGGGTGGCGCGTTGCCCCGCAGTGAGGCGGTGGCGCTCGCCTTGCATTTGGTGAATGCCGGATTCTCCGGCGGCGACCTGTCCGCCACCTACACCATGACCGGCATCATCCAGCAGATGATCGCCGTCATCGAAGGCGCGTACGGCATCACGCTTGCGCAGGACAGCGTCAATGTGGCGCGATTCATCACGCATCTGCGTTACCTGTTCGTACGCATCCACCAGCATGAGCAGCTCGACGATGAGCCGCAACCAATCATCGAATCAATCAAAACCTCATATCCGAAGGCTTGCCAGTGCGCAAGGCAGCTTGCCGTGGTGGTGAAGATGCGTCTTGGTTCCGACCTTACGGAAGCCGAAATCGCCTATCTTGCCCTGCATGTGGCGCGCGTGACCAACGGAGTGAATCGGCAGGACGACTGAGTTTCCGGTATCTTCCGATATTCAGCAGCCCGTTCCGCGCATTCCTGACGGTTCCTAATCGTTCGACTGTTCGGCCGGCTGCCCGCTTGCCTGTTCGGTCGGCTGCGGTTTCGTTGGCGTAGCCGACATATTCGCGTTCAACGCCAGTATGCCGGTATCTTCGGAAGTGGCCTCCGGCACGCGCACGCATAGGGCCTGACGTTCCACGCTGAAACGGATGTGCTTCGTTTCAGGCAGCATATCGCCATCCACCTGCGCCAAAACAGGCCTCTCCAAAGTGATTTCCGCGCTGACGCCCTGCACCTGGTCGACGGTGGAGTTCGTGGACAGCGGACTCTGCTGAGCTTTGCCGGTGATGGTCTGGTGCAGCACGTCGCCGAACAGATTCGCCCAACCGATCAGGCCGCCGGACGTGTCGATGATCTCGTAGTCGAGGATGCCATCGTCATAGGAAGCTTCGGGCATCAGCGAAAACATGGGGATCTGGCCGCAATTGCCCGCCATGAACGTGCGGAACGTGAGACCACGCGTGGAATGCGTGCTGCCGTCGGCGCTGGTGATGGTCACATTGCCCTTGTACTTCGGGGCGAACAGATTCTTCACGCCCGACACGAAATACGCCAGCCAGCTGATGTTCTTCTTCAATTCCGGATCGGTGTCGTCGATCATCAGTGCGTCGAAACCGATGCCGGCGATGATGAGGAACGCATGCCCGTGGTCGGTGGTCTCATCATCCAGAAGGGTCAGACGGCCCACATCCACCAGACGGGAGCCGTGCGACGTGGCCACGGTGAGCGCCGCATCGATATCGTCCACGGGAATGCCCATATTGCGGGCGAACAGATTGCCGGTGCCGATCGGCACGATGCCCAGCGCATGCCCGGTACCCGACAGCGCGCTCGCGACGGTACGCACCGTGCCATCGCCGCCGACAGCCACCACCACATCGGCACCATGGTCCAACGCTTCGAACGCGCAGGCGCGACCGTCCTTGTCGAGCTGCGTTTCGATGAATTCGATCTGGGTGAGATGCTTCGCCTCGCAGAACTCCTTGATATGCTGCTTGCGCTGTTCCGCCTGGGGCTTTGAAGGATTGACTATGAACGCGTAATGCACTTGGTCATCGTCACGCTTGTCAAGCTTCTCCGCGAGCGTACGGTGCTTGTACGCGCGGTATCCGAAGAAGGCGGCCGCGCATACGGCGACCACGGCGATGATGACGAGCAGGACGATAACTGGCATAGGCATGCCTCTATTGTCTATGCGATTGCGCAAAAAGACGAATTCGACATGAAAAATTCGGCGTTCCCTCACGTTATATCCAAAAATGAGAACGATGGCGTCAGTGTCTGCTTTCGGCACTAGGCTGGGAAGCATGCTTGATATTCAATTCATTCGTGAACATGCTGACGTTGTCAAGGAATCCCAGCGTAAGCGTGGCGAATCGGTCGAACTGGTCGACGAGGTGCTGCGCTCCGACGAGGTTCGCCGTTCCTCTCTGAAGGAATTCGAAGCTGCCCGCGCGCAGCAGAAGGAGATCGGCAAGAAGGTCGCCGCCGCCCCCGCCGACGAAAAGGCCAAGCTGATCGCCGCAACCAAGGAACTCTCCCAGAAGGTCTCCGAATACAAGGCCGCAGCCGACGCCGCAGCCGAGGAATACACCACCGCCATGTGGAAGCTGTCCAACATCGTCGAGCCGGAAGCTCCGGAAGGTGGCGAGGACGACTACGTCGTGGTCAAGAAGGTCGGCCAGATCCGTGATTTCGCAGCCGAAGGCTTCGAGCCGAAGGACCACCTGACGCTCGGCCGCGGCGTGGCCGGTATCGATATGGAGCGCGGCGTGAAGGTCGGCGGCTCCCGCTTCTACTTCCTGCGCGGCCAGGTGGCCCGCATGCAGATCGCCATGCTCACCATGGCCGTCGACCAGGCCGAGGAACACGGCTTCACCCTGGCCATCACCCCGACGCTGGTGCGTCCGGAAGTAATGCGCGGCACCGGCTTCCTCAACTCCCACGCCGACGAAATCTACCGCCTGCGCGAGCCGGACGACCAGTATTTGGTCGGCACCTCCGAAGTGGCGCTCGCCGGCATGCACGAGAACGAGATCCTGAACCTTGAGAACGGCCCGCTGCGCTACTGCGGCTGGAGCTCCTGCTACCGCCGTGAAGCCGGCGCAGCAGGCAAGGACACCTCCGGCATCATCCGCGTGCACCAGTTCGACAAGGTGGAGATGTTCGTCTACGCCAAGCAGGAGGACTCCTACAAGGAGCATGAGCACCTGTTGGCCATGGAGCAGGAAATGCTCGGCAAGGTCGAGGTGCCGTACCGCATCATCGATACCGCCGCCGGCGATCTGGGCTCCTCCGCGGCACGTAAGTTCGACTGCGAGGCTTGGGTGCCGACCCAGGGCCGTTACCGCGAGCTCACCTCCACCTCGAACTGCACCGAGTACCAGGCTCGCCGCCTGAACATCCGCGAGCGTATGGAAGACGGCGGCACCCGCCCGGTCTCCACCCTGAACGGCACGCTGGCCACCACCCGTTGGCTGGTCGCTATCATGGAGAACCACCAGCAGAAGGACGGCTCCATCGAGATCCCGAAGGCCATGCGCGCCTACATGGGCGGCAAGGAAGTTATCGAGCCCACGAAGTGGGAGGCCTGAGTCTCATCGTGCTTTAGCTCCCTCTGATGAGGGAGCTGTCAGCGTAGCTGACTGAGGGAGAGATTACTGAGGGAGAGATCGCTGATAGCCAGCAGGCGAATCCAAGACCGACCGCACTGCCGAATATCAACATCCCTCCCTTCTGTATAATGAATACTTGCGCGTGTGAACGCGCATCAGGACAGGTGTCTGAGCGGCCTAAAGAGACGGTCTTGAAAACCGTTGAGGGGCAACCCTCCGCGAGTTCGAATCTCGCCCTGTCCGCGAACCGAGGCCTGGGCAACATGCCCAGGCCCTTTTTTCTTTTTCTGGAACCTGTCTTCTTGATTGCCACCGGGGTGCTGATATATTGGTTTGTGATGCCGTAACATGCGGTGTCCCCGTTGATATGACGGGCCGATCGGCGTGAGCCGATAAGAAAAGGCCCGACGTTTGCAGCATCGGGCCTTTGCGTTGATTACCGGCTTGCGCCTTTAATCAACAAGGTTGCAAGATGAATCATATCACGATGCACGGTAGTCTGACCGTGAACGGGCGCACCGTGATCGTCCATATGGGCGATGGCGAGGCGAACGCCACGGTTGACGGCACGCACTTCAACGTGCGTAGCCTGTGGCAGCTCTACCAGTTGCTGAGACTGCTCGTGTAGCGTCTCATTAAGGTGCGGTGCCCCCCTGGTCGGGTATCGCGCCGGCGACCTGAAAACCGATAATGTTGGCAAGTGCTTGCAATTTGCGGTGGACGATTGCAAGCTAACGTCTTGGATTGTTGCCGCTATCCAATATCTCATTAGGCCTACCGGTGGACCAAAAGTACGTTGCTTTGTAAGGGGAGTTAATGAAATGAACAAACTCGCACAATCGAGCATCGAACCGGTTTAATGCTACTCGCCTCAACGGGACGCGCGGTAATTGTTAGCTAAGTTGACAATAAAAGAATGAGGGCATACATTAGTAATCAGTCATCACACTGAGATGATGATTTCACTACGAAGGAGTAGAGATATGGTATCTCGCAATAAGCGCATCGTGGCTGCTTTTGCCGCGGTAGCAGCAATGGGAATGGGCTTGGCCGGTTGCGGCAGCGACACTGCCGGCGACACGAAGACCACCGATGATGGTGGCGTGGTCAACATCACCTACATGCACCGTCTGCCGGATTCCGAGGGCATGACTCTGGTCAACGACATCGTTGCCAAGTGGAATAAGCAGCATCCGGATATTCAGGTCAAGGCCACCAAGTTCGATGGTAAGGCCTCTGACATGATCAAGAAGCTTGAGACCGACGTCAAGTCCGGCGAGGCTCCGGATCTGGCTCAGGTCGGTTACGCCGAGCTGCCTGAGGTCTTCACCAAGGGTCTGCTGCAGGATGTGACCCAGTATGCCGAGCAGTACAAGAACGACTTCGCATCCGGCCCGTACAGCCTGGTTCAGGTTGGCGGCAAGGCTTACGGCCTGCCGCAGGACACCGGCCCGCTGGTTTACTTCTACAACAAGGCTGAGTTCGAGAAGCTCGGCATCACCGAGATTCCGCAGACCGCCGATGAGTTTATCGCCGCTGCCAAGACCGCTGCCGCCGCTGGCAAGTACATCATGTCCTACCAGCCTGATGAGGCCGGCAACATGATCTCCGGTCTGGCTGGCGCCTCCGGTGGTTGGTACAAGGTGAAGGGCGACTCCTGGGTCGTCAACACCGAGACCGATGGCTCCAAGGCAACCGCTGACTTCTACCAGCAGCTGCTCGACGCCAAGGCAGCCACCACCAACCCGCGTTGGGATCCGTCCTTCGATGCATCCATCAAGGATGGCTCGTTGATCGGTACTGTGGCCGCCGCTTGGGAAGCCCCGCTGTTCATGACCTCCTCCGGTGGCACCGGCTCCGGCGAATGGCAGGTCGCTCAGCTCGGTGACTGGTTCGGCAACGCTGGCAAGACCGGCCCTGACGGTGGTTCCGCCGTGGCCGTGCTGAAGAACTCCAAGCACCCGAAGGAAGCAATGGAGTTCCTGGATTGGTTCAACACCCAGGTTCCTGATCTGGTTTCCCAGGGCCTCGTGCCGGCTGCTACCACTGAAGACGCTGAGACTCCTTCCGAGTGGTCCACCTTCTTCGGTGGTCAGGACATCATGAAGGAATTCAAGACCGCTAACAACAACATGGGTGACTTCACCTACATGCCTGGCTTCTCCGCAGTCGCCGCCAAGATGAACGAAACCGCCGCCAAGGCCACCGATGGCTCCGGCAAGGTTGCAGACATCTTCTCCGACGCACAGACCACCTCTGTGGATACGCTGAAGAACTTCGGCCTGTCTGTTTCCGAGTGACATTAACGGTTAGGGTTCCTTCCAGCCGCTGATATCCTCAACCACACATCGAAAGGCCGGAGCTCAACACTCCGGCCTTTCCTTTTACTCGAGTTCGGTTCGTCATTAATTGTGTTTGATCTGACTGCATCGATTCGAACTGCATTACGTACTTTCTATTTCTCACTGTTCTTTTGAAAGACAGGTTTCCCTATGACTGCAACAACAAAAACGGCGAAGACGGGGGTCGCCAGGCGTGCCGATAAGCCAAAGGCTTCTGATGCTGTGAAGCGTGAGAATCGTACCGGCTGGGCCTTCATGGCACCGTTTGGCATCCTGTTCGCTCTGGTATTTATTCTTCCCATCATTTGGGCTATTTATTCCAGCTTCTTCCGCCAGGTCACCACGGGCGGTGGCGCATACGGCGGCGGGGAACTGGTCGATAAGTTCGTCGGACTTCAGAACTTCCAATACGTTATTACTTCCGGCAACTTCTGGGCTGGCGTGGGCAGGGTAGTGCTCTACACCGTGATTCAGGTGCCGGTCATGATCATCGCGGCACTTGCTCTGGCAATGCTCATCGATTCCTATATCGTCAAGCACATCACCGCATTCCGTCTGAGCTACTTCCTGCCGTACGCCATTCCGGGCGTGGTCGCATCCATCATCTGGGTGTACCTCTACAACGGCCAGATTTCCCCTATCGTTAAGGGACTTGCCGCCATCGGCATCAAGGTGAACTTCTTCGGCGACAATGTGGTCCTCGGCTCTATGGCCAACATCACGACCTGGACCTTCACCGGCTACAACATGCTGATCTTCCTCGCCGCACTGCAGGCCATTCCGCACGATCTGTACGAGGCCGCACGCATCGATGGCGCCAGTGGCTTCCAGATCGCCATGAAGATCAAGCTGCCGAACGTGCGTGCAGCCGCCCTGCTTGCCATGCTGCTCTCCATCGTCGGCACCATCCAGCTGTTCAACGAGCCGCAGGTGATGTCGATTTCCGATCCGAGCATTTCCAAGTCGTACACGCCAATGATGATGGCCCTCAATACCTCGCAGGGCACGCTGACCCCGGGTGGTGACGGACCTGCATCCGCTGTGGCCATCGTTATGGCACTGATCGCTGGCGTACTCGCCGTGGTCTACACGCTCGTTGAAAGGAAGGTGAACGCAGAATGAGCACCGTAGAAGCTACTGATAAGGAATCCCGCGCGGTCGCACGCGCTCGTAAGAAGGCTGACAGGATTCGCGACAAGCATGCCAACGACCTGCCTCGTTCCATGCAGCCTTCCGCGCTGGTCAAGACCATCACCATCGTTGTTCTGGTCTTCGCGCTGATCTACTTTCTGTTCCCGATTTACTGGGCCATCATCGCCTCGACCAAGACGCCGAGCCAGATGACCGGCAGCAACGGTCTGTGGTTCGCCGTGGGTCTGAGCGATTTGCCTGCCGCCATCGCCAAGAACTATGGCACGCTGATTGGTTGGACCCGTGGCCAGTTCTGGCGCTGGGTGCTGAACTCCCTGATCTACTCGGGTGTTTCCGCTCTGGTGGGTACGCTCGTGGCTGTGATGGCGGGATACGCTACCGCAAAGTTCAACTTCAAGGGTAAGAACCTTGCCATTGGCGTGATTATGGGCTGCATGCTGATGCCGGCCGCTCTGCTGACCATTCCGCAGTACTCCATCTTCCATGCCATGCACCTGACCAACACGATGCTCTCCATCATCATCCCGTGCTGCGTCTCTCCGTTCGGCTTCTTCCTGGGCCGCGTATACGCGCAGACCTCAGTGCCGAACGAGCTGCTTGAGGCGGCGCGTATCGATGGTGCAAGCGAAGCTCGCATCTTCTTCACCATTGTGTTGAGGATTCTGGCTCCGGCAATGGTCACGATCTTCCTGTTCCTGTTCGTGGCCACTTGGAACAACTTCCTGCTGCCGTTGATGATGGTCTCTTCCGACACCTTGAAGCCGGTGACCTTGGGTCTGTACGGCATGGTCTCTCTGGCTACCTTCACTGATCGTGGCGCTCTGATGATGGGTGCTCTGCTCGGTGTGCTGCCTGTGATCGTGCTCTTCCTCGGTCTCCAGCGCTACTGGCAGGCCGGCCTCGCCGCTGGTGCGGTCAAGGGCTGACGCGTTAAGCGGACAGCCCGGTGGGCTGTCTGTAGCGTCGGCCCGAGCGAGGCGGTAGCCGAGCGAAGGCAGCATTGAGTCTCGCCGTAGGCGAGTCCTTAATTGCAGGGGCCGAAGGCGACGCGTTAAGCGGACAGCCTAAGACCAATAATTCCCGCCGTCCGGTGCCTCGTGCTACTCCTTCCGGCGCCGGACGGCTTCTCAACAATAAGTAGCACGCAACCATACCGATCCAGAGCCTTCCTGATTCTTGTCATGAGATTGTCGGTGAAACTGACCGGGAAGCTCCGGTGATGTTCAATTCGCTCTTCCGGCGTTGCCGTGGGGCTACTCTCAAGGATTTATACAGTCAGGATCCTGGACGCCCGACGGTTGTGTCGGATTCTTGTTTTATATGCATATATTGTTTACAATTTAATTATCCAAAAAAATAATCAATGTCCTCAAAGGAGAGACTATGACTAGCACCGGCCGCTTCACCTTGCCTAGCGAGGAGAATTTTGCGGAGAAGACCAAGGAGCTTGCCGAACTGTGGGGAGCGGACGCCATTCGTAACTCCGATGGCACGCATCTGGATGAGGCTGTGCTTGCCTTGGGCAAGAAGATTTACAGTGCGTATTTCCCGACTCGCGCGCATAACGAGTGGATTACGCTGCATATGGATGAGACGCCACAGGTGTATCTGCTGACCGATCGCATTCTCGCCGAATCGGATACGGTTGATATTCCGCTGATGGAAAGCTTCTTCGCTGAGCAGCTGAAGCCGAATCGTGATGCCGACCCTCACAAGTATTGGGAGGTTGTAGACCGCACCACCGGCGAGGTCGTCGATTCGGCGAACTGGACGCTTGACGCGGACGAGGACACCGTGCATGTGAGCGGCGTTGCCGCATGGCATGAGTACACGGTGAGTTTCCTGGCCTACATCATCTGGGACCCGGTCGAGATGTACAACCATCTGACCAACGACTGGGGCGACAAGGAACACGAGATCCCGTTCGACATCTACCATCCGGCCACCCGCAAGTTCGTGTTCGACACGTTCGAGCAGTGGCTTAAGGACAGCCCGCAGACCGATGTGGTGCGATTCACCACGTTCTTCTACCAGTTCACGCTCCTGTTCGATGAAAAGCGCCGCGAAAAGGTCGTCGACTGGTTTGGTTGCGCCTGCACCGTAAGCCCGCGTGCGCTGGATGATTTCGAAGCCAAGTATGGCTACCGCCTACGCCCGGAGGACTTCGTGGACGGCGGTGCCTACAACTCCGCATGGCGCGTGCCCAGAAAAGCCCAGCGCGACTGGATCGACTTCCTCTCCGGCTTCGTGCGCGAAAACGTCAAGCAGCTCGCCGACATGTCCCACGCCGCCGGCAAAGAGGCGATGATGTTCCTCGGCGACCAGTGGATCGGCACCGAACCGTACAAGGACGGATTCGACGAACTCGGCCTGGACGCCGTGGTCGGTTCCATCGGCGACGGCACCACCACCCGCATGATCGCCGATATTCCGGGCGTCAAGTACACCGAAGGCCGCTTCCTGCCGTACTTCTTCCCCGACACGTTCTACGAGGGCAACGATCCGAGCATCGAAGGCCTCGACAACTGGCGCAAGGCCCGCCGCGCGATCCTGCGCTCGCCGATCAGCCGCATGGGCTACGGCGGCTACCTCTCCCTGGCCGCCAAGTTCCCGAAGTTCGTGGACACGGTGACCCATATCGCCAACGAATTCCGCGACATCCACGACCGCACCGGTGGGGTGGCCGCCGAAGGTGAGCTCAACGTGGCGATTCTGAATTCCTGGGGCAAGATGCGCTCCTGGATGGCGTTCACCGTGGCACACGCCCTGCCCAACAAGCAGACCTACTCCTACTACGGCATTCTGGAATCCCTGTCCGGCATGCGCGTGAACGTGCGGTTCATCAGCTTCGACGACGTACTCGCGCATGGCATCGATAGCGATATCGACGTAATCATCAACGGCGGCCCGGTCGACACCGCATTCACCGGCGGCGACGTGTGGACCAACCCGAAGCTCGTGGAAACCGTGCGCGCCTGGGTGCGTGGCGGCGGCGCGTTCGTGGGCGTGGGCGAGCCGAGCTCGGCACCGCGCTTCCAAACGGGCCGGTTCTTCCAGCTGGCCGACGTGATTGGCGTGGACGAGGAGCGCTATCAGACCCTTTCGGTGGACAAGTATTTCCCGCCGGTGGTGCCGGACCACTTCATCACCGCCGATGTGCCGGTCGACCCGGCGGCCCGCGAGGCTTGGGAGCAGGCCGGCTACCGCATCCCGCTGAGCGGCTGCGGCGGCGGCCAGTCCATCAAGCCGTTGGGCGGCATCGATTTCGGCGAACCCGTGCTCAACACGTATCCGGTCAATGAAAACGTGACCCTGCTGCGCGCGGACGGCGGCCAGGTACAGCTCGCGACCAACGATTATGGCAAGGGCCGCGGCGTGTACATCTCCGGCCTGCCCTATTCGGCGGCCAACGCCCGACTGCTGGAACGCGTGCTGTTCTACGCTTCCCACAACGAAGACAAGTATGCGGCCTGGAGCTCGTCCAATCCGGAATGCGAAGTGGCGCACTTCCCCGAGCAAGGGCTGTATTGCGTAATCAACAACACCGATCAGCCGCAGAAGACCACGGTGACTTTGGCCGACGGCACCACCGAGGACTTCGACCTGCCTGACAGCGGTATCGCCTGGCGTGAAGCCTGATCCCGCGTTTTGGAGAACGGACCCATCATGACTGAAAGCAATGAAGTTTTATTCGGCATCGCCTCGCATTTTGCGCTGGAAGGTGCCGTGACCGGTATCGAACCTTACGGAGACGGCCACATCAACACCACCTATCTGGTGACCACGGACGGCCCCCGCTACATCCTCCAGCAGATGAACACCAGCATCTTCCCCGATACGGTGAATCTGATGCGCAATGTCGAACTGGTCACCTCCACTCTCAAGGCTCAGGGCAAAGAGACGCTGGACATTGTGCCCACCACCTCAGGCGCCACCTGGGCCGAGATCGATGGTGGCGCATGGCGCGTCTACAAGTTCATCGAACACACCGTGTCCTACAACCTCGTGCCGAACCCGGACGTGTTCCGCGAAGCCGGCAGCGCATTCGGCGACTTCCAGAACTTCCTGTCCGAATTCGACGCCAGCCAGCTGACCGAAACCATCGCCCACTTCCACGACACCCCGCATCGTTTCGAGGACTTCAAGGCCGCCCTCGCCGCGGACAAGCTCGGCCGCGCCGCCGCATGCCAGCCGGAAATCGACTTCTATCTGAGTCACGCCGACCAGTATGCCGTCGTGATGGATGGGCTCAGGGACGGTTCGATTCCGCTGCGCGTGACCCACAATGACACCAAGCTCAACAACATCCTCATGGACGCCACCACCGGCAAGGCGCGTGCGATCATCGATCTCGACACCATCATGCCCGGCTCCATGCTGTTCGACTTCGGCGATTCCATACGCTTTGGTGCGTCCACTGCTCTGGAAGACGAAAAGGACCTCAGCAAGGTGCATTTCAGCACCGAGCTGTTCCGCGCCTACACGGAAGGCTTCGTGGGCGAACTACGCGGCAGCATCACCGCGCGCGAGGCCGAACTGCTGCCGTTCAGCGGCAACCTGCTCACCATGGAATGCGGCATGCGCTTTCTCGCCGACTACTTGGAAGGCGATATCTACTTTGCCACCAAGTACCCCGAGCATAATCTGGTGCGCACCCGCACCCAGATCAAACTCGTGCAGGAGATGGAGCAGAAGGCCAGCGAAACCCGCGCCATCGTAGCCGACATCATGGAGGCTGCCAGGTGAGCCGTCAGCCGAACCATACCCGAACCAGCATGATGGAGGCAGAGCAATGAACGATCAGCTGACCGAGGTATACGCCAGCATCGACGCCCTGATCGATTATGCCTTGGCCCATCTTGACCTTGACCCACGCAACGCAGACTGGACCCGCAACCAAATCTTCGCCCTCTTCCGCCTAGATTCCTACCCCGGACCCAAAACCACAACGTCGGCGGCGTCAGTGTCAGACGTAGTCCAAGACATTGTTGGCAGCCGAAGCCAGGCCCCCTATGGCGAAAAGACCCCCGACCCCCTGCTCGCCGCCTTCCGCGCCGCCGCCACAACCGCCGGCCTTTTCAAGCCGGAGGAAGGCCCGGCCTACGCCGACACCATCATGGGCATCCTCTCCGCCAACCCCGCTGATCTCGACGACCGATTCCTGCTCGTCGAGCACCGGGATGGCGGCATGGCCGCCATGCAATGGTTCTACGACTACTGTGTGGCCAACAATTATGTCAAGCGTGCCCAGCTCGACCGGAACCCGCGCTTCGACTCGCACGGGCTGACGGTGACCATCAACCTCGCCAAACCCGAATTCAAGAACATGAAGAAGGCGGCGGCCGGCAACGCCGTGGCCGGCGGCTACCCGAAGTGCACGATCTGCCATGAGAACGAGGGCTTCGCCGGACGTGACAAGCGCACGCTGCGCACCTTGCCGGTCACGCTCGGCGGCGAGTCATGGTTCTGGCAGTTCTCGCCCTACGGCTACTTCGACCAGCACGGCATCTGCGTGAACACCGACCACACGCCGATGCATGTGGACCGCGACACCTTCGGCCATCTGCTCGACTTCGTGGACCGTTTCCCCGGATACTTCCTCGGATGCAACGCCGCGCTGCCTCGCATCGGCGGCTCGGTGCTCGCCCATGACCATTACCAGGGCGGCGGCGAACTGCTGCCGATGCACAAGGCCGCCACTTGGGCCGCCTTCACGCTCGCCGACTATCCGGACGCCGTGGTTGAAATCCTTGACTGGCCCGGCACCGCCGTGCGCGTGGTGTCGAAGAGTCGCCAGAGCATCATCGACGTATCCGACATCATCCGCGAGGCATGGGTCGGTTATGACGACGCGGCGAACGGCATCGCCAGCCATGACGCGGATGGCAACCGCCAATCCGCCCTCTCGCCCAGCGCGATCATCACCGAACGCGGCTATGAGATGAGTCTCATCTTCCGCAACAATGCGATCAGCGACGAGTACCCGGAAGGTATTTTCCATGCACACCCCGAATACTGGCCGGTCAAGCAGGAGCCGATCGGACTGATCGAGGCCCAAGGCTTGTTCATTCTGCCCGGACGGCTCGTCGACCAGCTCGGCATCGTCGAAGAGGCGCTCGCCGAAGGCCGCGATTTGCCCGATGAAGTCAGCGAATTCAGTCTCGAATGGGGCGAACTCGCTGAAACGTTGGCCGGAAACCACGACCGCGAGGCCATCCGCCAAGCCGTACATGACGAGCTCGGCAGCGTCTGCTACCGCATCCTCGGCAACACGGCCGTCTTCAAGCAGAAAGCCACCACGCAAACATTCCTCGAAAGCCTTGGTTTTGCCGCTAGGTGAAACAGGTCAAGTGAAGTAAGCTCAATACTGAAGGAAAAACCGAAGGCAAGTCCTTCCAAAGGAGGGAATATGACTACTGTTCTGGTTACGGGCGGTGCTGGATTCATCGCCACCCACACCGACATCGAACTGCTCAACAAGGGCTACGACGTTATTTCCGTAGATAACTACGGCAACTCGTCGCCCGTGGCGCTTGAGCGCGTCGAGCAAATCACCGGCAAGCCGGTCAAGCGTTATGACGGCGACGTGCGCGATGAGGCGCTCATGGAACGCGTCTTCGCTGAAAACAACATCGACTGGGTCATCCACTTCGCCGGTCTCAAGGCCGTGGGCGAGTCCGTGGCCAAGCCGATCGAATACTACGACAACAACCTGTACTCCACGCTTGTGCTGCTCAAGGTGATGAAGAAGCACAACGTCAAGAAGATCATCTTCTCATCCTCCGCCACCGTGTACGGCACGCCGAAGGAACTGCCGATCACCGAGGAGACGCCGACCGGCGGCACCACCAACCCGTACGGCACCTCCAAGCTGTTCCAGGAGCAGATTCTGCGCGACGTGCATGTGGCCGATCCGTCCTGGACCATCGTGCTGCTGCGCTACTTCAACCCGGTCGGCGCGCACGAGTCCGGCCTGCTGGGCGAAGACCCGAAGGGTATTCCGGCGAACCTCACCCCGTACGTGGCCAAGGTCGCGGTCGGCGAGCTCAAGGAAGTCCAGGTCTACGGCGACGACTACGACACGCCCGACGGCACTGGTGTGCGTGACTACATCCACGTGGTCGACCTGGCCAAGGGCCACGTGGCCGTCATTGACCACATCGACAAGGAAGGCGTGTTCGTCTACAACCTGGGTACTGGCCACGGCTACTCCGTGCTTGAGGTTATCAAGGCTTACGAGAAGGCCGCCGGTCATCCGATTCCGTACGCGATCAAGCCGCGTCGCCCCGGTGACATCGCCGCCTGCTACGCCGACGCTTCCAAGGCGGAGAAGGAGCTTGGCTGGAAGGCCGAGCTGACCATCGACGACATGGCCGCCTCCTCCCTCAACTGGCAGACCAAGAACCCCAACGGTTTCCGCGACGCGGAGTGATATGAGCAGATGAGCTCCCTCTGATGAGGGAGCTCATCTGTCGTTTATCACACAATGCGCCTATCGGCGGCCCAGCGGGTGAGCTCGGTGCGATTCGAAAGCTGAAGCTTTCGCAACACCGAGCTCACGTGCGTTTCGACCGTCTTGATCGAAATGAACAGTTCGGCCGCCACCTCTTTATACGTGTAACCACGCGCGATCAGCCGCATGACCTCCTGCTCGCGGGCGGACAGCCGGTCCAGCTCCTCATCATGAGCCCGTGCCGCACCATCAGCGCCGCCATCAGACCCCGCCGCCGGCACACCCTGGAAGGTCGAAAGTACAAAACCGGCCAGTTTTGGCGAGAACACGGCATAGCCCTCATGCACCTGCTTGATGGATGAAATCAAATCAGCGCCGGTAATCGTCTTGGTTACATAGCCCTGGGCGCCGGCGCGAATCACCGACCCCACATCCTGCGGCGCATCCGAAACCGACAATGCCAGAAACACGGTAGTGGGGGAGTAGGGCCGCGATTTGGCGAGGATCTCGGCACCGCCGCCACCCTCGCCGCCGGGCACATGCACATCCAGCAACACCACCTGCGGCTTGGTCTGTGCGATCATCGCCACCGAACCGGGCACGTCCGCCGCTTGGCCGACGATATCGAAGGAATCGCGCAACGTGGCGATTACGCCCGCACGGAACATCTCATGGTCATCGACCATGGCCACACGAATCTTGGCTGTCTCGTTCTCGCTCATCGATGTTCTCCCTGCGCCGCTTTCAGCGCGATCGGCATATGCATTCTGACCTCGGTGCCCCAGCCGGCCCTGGACACTATCTCCACTGTACCGCCGCGCCGTTTGATGCGGCCGATAATCGATTCGCGGATGCCCAGCCGGTCGGGCGGAATGGCGTCCATATCGAAGCCTTCGCCATGGTCGCGCACGAACACTTCAACCATCGTGTCGCTGGCCTCGCAATACAAAGACACCGGCTCGCCGCCATGTGTGACCGCATTGACCAACGCCTGACGGGTGGCGTCCAGCAGCGCATCGGTCTGGGCACTCGGCCGTGCGTCGCCCACGGTGACCACTTCAATCGGCTTGCCGTGCTCGTCCTCCACCTCGGCGGCGATCTGCTTCAATCCGGCTCCCACCGAACGATCCGATGTGGAACGTTCCTGATACAGCCATTCGCGCAGCTCGCGCTCTTGGCTACGCGCCAGGGCGAATACGGTGGTCGGTTCCTCGGAGTGCAGCTGAATCAGCGCCAACGTTTGCAGCACGCCATCATGCAGATGGGCGGTCATGTCCGCGCGCTCCTCTTCGCGCTCCTTCAATGCCTGCTCGTGGGTGAGTCGTTGCAGCATCGCGTTCGCCCACGGCATCACCGCCACCACGATACCGACGATCATCACGAATCCGCTGGCAACAATGCGTCGAGGAGAGCTGCCCCATCCGGGAATGCTGACATTATGCACATACAATGCCCATCCCATGAAAATCAGTGCGATGCCGCCCAACATAGACAACAGCTGCGTGCCTCGCGGACTAAGATTCATCCATGCCAGTGCGATGCCGCCCAACCCTACCAGCAGCGGAAGCACAATCTGGACATCCGCACCGGTGCTGGTGAGCAACAGTCCAGTGGCCATCAACGCGAAACCGGCCAATGCCACGACGGCCGGTTTCGGAGCACGTTGGATGGCCTCGGACAATGATTCCGGTGCGGCTGCCGATTCGTCGTCATGAGCGGCAAGTGGCTGATTGCCTCGCGCAAGCGGCGCCTGATCAACGGGCACTGTGCGAGCCGCAGCCGCCACCGGGTCTCCGGCAGGCATGAACACCCACAGGAATACATAAGCGATGATGCCTGCGCCGTAGAGGACGGTCAGTGCGATGAACGCAATCCGAACCCATGCCACGCCGATGCCCAAGTGCAGGGCGATGCCCTTGCACACGCCGGTGAGCCAACGGCCCTGCCGGGGGCGCATCAACGGCATGCGCGCGGGCAGCAATGGTTCGGGAGATGACGTCATACTCCTATTGTGCCGCGCTCAGGGCGTTGCGGCCGGGGTTTTACCCGGTGTTCAGGGAACAATCAGGGTGTTCCCCGAGCGTTGTGGCAGTGGTCGGGCGGTGTAATGGAATCATGAGCAATCCAAACGCGAATCCGTATCAGCCACAGCCGCAGCCTGGTCCGCAAAAAAACAAGACATCGCGACGCTTCTTCACTTGGGTGCGATCCAGTGGACTGGTTCGCGGCGACGACCGGTGGATCGGCGGCGTATGCAGCGGCATCGCTTTACGGCTTGGCTGGAGCCCCACATTAGTACGTGCGTTGGTGATTGTATGTACATTGTTCTTCGGTTTTGGCGCAGCTCTGTACGCACTCGGCTGGTTTCTGATGCCGGATGTACGCGATGGGCACATCTTGGCCGAGGACCTCATTGCCGGCCAATGGGACTGGAATTGTCTGGGATGCTTCCTGTTCCTCGCCGTGGCAATCGTGATTCCAGGTGCGGGGTGGGGTTGTATTGCGCTCGCCGCCTTAGCGCTATGGCTGTTGGCCAAAAGCGGCATTCGCCAGCAGGAAGGGTACGGATTCGGGGCATCTGCGCCGCGACCGGTTTCACAGCCTGTGTCATATCCAGCCGCGCAACCAGTACCTCAATCTCCTTTGTATTCAGCTCCGCAACCTTTTCCACAACCTGTTTCACAACCTGTTTCACAACCTGTTTCACAAACCGCGCCTAGTGTTTCACAGCCTGTTTCACAGCCTGTCTATCAGTCGATGCCCAGCGTGATGCCGGGTACTGTGCCCGGCGCGATGCCCGGCACAGTACCCAACGGGCCGTTTGCCCCCGACCGTATGAATGCGACGGCCTATGCCCCCACCGAGTCCAAGCGCCGCAAGCCGGCGGGCCCAATCGTGGTCTTGAGCATACTGGGCCTTACCTTCCTCTCCTTTGCCGGTCTGATGGGACTGATTTGGGTAAACGACATGGGCATTATCGGCATTATGCGTCTGGGCACCATCTGGATTGCCGCAGTATGCATAGTGATGGGGCTGGTGGTCATCATTCTCGGATTCAGAGGACGGCGTACCGGTGGTCTGATTCCTCTCGGACTGGTTGCCGGTGGATGCGCGCTCTGCATGACCATCGTTTCAGGCACGTATGGCGTGTACTACCGTGATCTTGGTGCCAGCGGCATCAATACTGTTGTTTCACTGAGCCAATCTGTCAGTGCGAGAAACAGCGACGGCATGAACGATGTGCAAAAGGATGGCATCTTCGTTGCCGATGCCAGCGATGCCACGTTTGAAACATTGCAGCAAGGTGTGGCGTTCAGCGGTGAAAACTACAACACCGATCAGGCAATCATTGATTGGTCCGATTGGGACAAGACACATGGACCGCACACGGTGAAGATGCTGGATGGCAAAACTTCCATCAGTAATTGCCCGGTCGGTACCATCACCATAGCCGCAACACAGGCGCAAGTGCATATCGTTCTGCCGGATTCCTGCACTTACGCCTTCGGCACCGCCGACTCCTACTACTCCACTTCGAGTGACGTTGGCGGCAAATACGAGATGGTATACAACAACTACATGGGTCCAAGCTTTGTTTTCTTCGAAGCTGAAAGTGCCACCAATGGGCCTGATCACGAATGGTTGTATAAGGAATCCGCCATGCCGGACAACGGCCCAGAATTAAAAATCAATATTCCCTATGTGGTGGAAGCACGTGTCAACGTGGTGTACGCCTCCGATTGGGAAGGCTCTACGTTCCAGCCGCTTGCCGATATATACGACGGCAACAGTACAAGCAAGAACACAACCGAACAATCGGAATGATCAAGCCGTTGCAACTAGGAGATGGAATCATGACTGATGAAACCAAGGAATTCGCCTCCATCGAGGAAGCGACACCGACCACGGCCATACCTTCCGAAACCGACGCGACCACCGCGACCACAACCATGGTGACCGTCGATGACCGAACCGATACCACGGTGCTGCCATCCGCAGCGGATGATGACGAAACGGCTGTGCTGCCCGTCCCCGACAATCATGCGGATGCGTCGGTCTCGGATGTGGATACGCAGGCAACAGCTGCCTCTCCATCGCCCATCGAACCAACCACAGATCGGATTGCCCTGGAAACAGTTGCCGATGCCGTGGAGGGAGATGGTGGGCCGATTCCATCTGCCGATGATGTGCCGATGTACGCAGCATCTTCAGCACGACCTCCCTATGGGCAGTCTCAGACCGCCGGCAAACCATGCCAGCCTGGGGGGAGCGCCAAGAACGTCCAGAGCGCCAAGAACGTCCAGAATGCTAAGGATGTCAAGAGTGCCAAGAACATCCAGAAACAGAGCACCAGCGCGCCTACTGTGGTATTCGGACTATTAGGCGTGATTATCGGCGTGATCGCGCTGGTTTTCGGGTGCATATCTCCGGATCGGATGATTTCGCTGTTCTCGCCGAATCCGCAATTGCTGACGGCTATTATCTGCGCCGTAGTGGGACTTATTCTGGTAATAGTAGCCGTTGTATGGGCCATAGTCGGTGCCGTCAAGAAGAGAAAATAGCGTTACAACCATTGCATTACGGTCCCAGTAGAAGCACATTATGACGGGAGCCGACCGATAAGAGCCGACCGTTCTATGCTGATGGGGGGAGGCATAGTAACTATGAAACGGATTTCGGCGCGGCGGGTAGCGAGCGTCATCGCCACCGCGATGGCGATGACGCTGGTATTCGCCACACTTGGCTGGGCGATGATGCCGCAATGGAACACACGGCCCTACACCAAGCACATCGCTATCGCTTCTGCCGACACCACCATCACCCCTGCCCATGCGAACATTCCCCACGAGGGGCGATATCGTACGCGTGAAACCCGACTATCCATCAAGACCGGCGACGGCGTCACGCTACCCGCCGTACTACGTGAACCGGTCGGCGCTCCCGGGCCACGCCCGGCTTGTCTGTTCATTCACGGGTCCGGTACCAGTGGTGCCGAGGATTTCGGCGATATCGCCAACGCCATGGCCTCTGCCGGTATCGTGACCTTGGTGCCGGCCAAGCGCAACGACAACTACACCGTGCTGCATCGCGACTACCCGCGTTTTGCTCGCGAATACGGGCGTTCGCTCGACGTGCTGCGTGGCATAAGCGGCGTGGACCCCGCCAAAACCGGCATCTACGCCGAATCCGAAGGCACCTGGATCGCCACGATTCTAACCTCGAAACGGCAAGACATTGCCTTTGCCGTACTTACATCCGCACCGGTGTTCAATGGACGTGAGCAAATGGCCATGGCTGTCAGCGCCTATACGCATGAGGCCGGCGCGCCCAAGCCCGTGGTCAAAGACATGGCCAAATTGATGTCGCTGGACTACGCGCCATTTGATCTAGCCTATGCCGACTTTGATGCCGACCGGTATCTGAAATCCCTCACCATGCCGGTGCTGGTGAACTACGGCACCTACGATACGGCCATGCCCATCGAACAGGGGGCGCAGCGGATCATCGCTACGGCCAACAAGTCCGGCAACGAGAACGTCACCGTACGCTATTTCGCCGGCAACCATCAGATGCGGGCTGGTGAGGGCTTATTCACCCCGAACCTGCCATTGGCCGAAGGCTATACGCAAGCGCTGGAAAATTGGGTGAACGGTGTGACTGCCGGAACCAAAGCCGATGGATGGGCAACGCCCCAAGTCGCCGGTGCGACACCTCACCAGCGCTTCGCCGCGCCGCAACGTACCAGATCCGGTATCGTCGGCTCGCTCGGCGTGCTGGCCGGTCTGATGGTGGCAGGGCCCGTGCTGATCGTGATGGCGGCGATATTGGGTATTGGCTTGACTGTGTTTTCTTGGCTACAGACGTTGCTGGCCGGGCGACGTAGTGTGGCGACTGTGCGGGCCATGCATGCGACGCCGAGTGGGCTGGGAGCCGCCCAACAGCGTACGTTGCACGGCATTGCCGGCTTATCTGCCGGTATCGGCACAGCGGTGATGGTGATTACCGTGCTGTTGTATGGCTATATGAGCGCCGTAGGCGTATCGGCTGTATTGGTTATGCCTCAACCGCGGCTGTTTGCCGTCGGATGGGTGGTGCTGCGAATAGCGACCATGCTGTTGGTGGTGCTGTTTGCTTGGGAAATGGAACGTGTCTGGTATTGCCGCGCCGATATCGTCGGTGTGCGGCGCGTCATATGCGTGATGGTAGCGCTCGGCACTCTCGCCACACTGATGACACTGGCATTTTGGGGCCTATTCTCGCTGTAATTCTGCCGATGTGCGCCGGTCAATGGGGCCTGGCGGGCAGGCTGCGTTGGTGGTCTGGGTGTGGGGCGATCGGCAGATTGCGTTGGCCTGGGTATGGCCGGCCGACGTACATCAGTCGGGGTGTCCGATACACAGTGAATGGCTGAGTATTACGCTTGGGAGGCTTCGGCCTCCTCTAAGGTGTCGAAACCGCCGAGCTGGACTGTGTGCAACAAGGTTTCCTCAGTGATATTGCGTTGCGGGCTGGCTGCGGCGCGCTCGCCAATCATTGCTTCGTAACGTTCGAAGGTCTGGTCGGAATACGTACCAAGCTCGCCGCGCAGATAGGTTTCGAATGAGGTGGCAGATGGTGTGTCTTCGGTGGTGGTGAGTGCGCGCATCGCCTCGCCGAGCTTGGGGTAGCGCTCGCGGAAATCCTTGGCCCAGGCGACCTGCTGGGCGATGACCTGTTCCTGACGGGCCGCGCGCTCTTCAGAGAGACGCGGAATATACGGCTCTATGTTCTTCGTGAAATTTTCCGGTGCGGTGGAGGCCATCATGCGGCCGTATTTTTCGGTCACGAGGTTGCGGCCCACGTGGTCGGCCGCGTCAAGATCAGCGGCATAGCTGGTGAGTAATGGCCGCTCCCATGTGAGGAACTGGGCCAACCGCATCTGGTGGAACACCGGCCAGTTGCCTTGGCATGCCGCGCGTCCACCCTCATTGTTGGTGCGCTGGAACTGATCCCATTCATGACGCACAATAGCCTCGCGCAGTTCATCATCAGTCAGTTCGTTGGTCATCGACGTTCCTTTCACTGATACCTCCCTCTGATGAGGGAGGTGGCACGGCGAAGCCGTGGCAGAGGGAGCTTGAATCTACAAACTTTTAAGCACCGGATCATCAGAGGCGATGTGGTCCTCGACATACGGGCGCTGCCATTCGAGGAAGGTCTCGCCGGACGTGGTCAGGTGTTCGCGTTTGAGTTCCTTGACGATATCCACCGCAATCTGCTCCACAATATCGTTGATTTTCTCGATTGCTGGAGCCGCGCCCTTGCCGCCTTCGCCAAATCCGGCCCCGCCATAGCAGGCTGCCGAACTCAATCGCATCACGGTTTCCAACTGTTCGCCCACGTTCGGCAACAGCGCGAACATCGAGCCAGACAGCTTGCGCAATGCTGCGAACTGCCACTTGTAATACGGCATATAGCCCACCACCATCGGCACGTTAACCAGGAACACCAACGAGGCGGTGGCCTGCACGAACTCGTGGATGGACAGCCATGCGGCCGCGCCGTCGCCGCGCTTCAACGAACGCGGCAGATTATATTGACCGGCCTGGGCGATCATGCCGAGTCGCTTGGAGATCAGCGCGAGCCGCACATCGTCGGGCATGTTCTTGAACCCTTGGCGCGTCTTGGAAAACAGACCGGTGGGATCGGCGAACACCTCGCCATTGGTGGCGGCGGCCAAGGTCGATTTCTGAAGCATTAGCCACTCATGCGGCGCGGTCTGCGCCGGCGCAGTGCGATACCCGGTGATCGACTCAAAGAAGTCACCGATGCGGAACACGCCGTCACGGCGATTCGCGCCCTGTGCGCGCGGCGTGACGGGGGAGAGCGGTGCATCAATCGGAGTCGTCATCGCTTCCGCCACATCAGAGGACGCCGCGCCTGACTCGGCAGTGGCGGTATCGTCCGTAGCGGTGCCGGGGGTGGGTGCGTTTGCCGCATCGGGTATGACGGTGGAGCCTGCACCTGCGGAGGGGAATGCTCCGGAAGCATCGGACCTGGCATGCGCCTCGAACGTCACGCGGCCTTGCGCATCCACGCTGAACTTGCGCGGCAGTGCCTCGTAATCGACCTCAAGTTGCTCGCCGATCGCCGCGTAATCCTCATCCGTAAGCCACAGGCAGAAGCGCGGGCCGAAATCGTGGTCCTGCGAATACGCATCATCGAATCCGTAGCATTCCGAGCCATGACCCACCAGACCGGCGGCGATACGCCCGGTATACTGCGGATACTTCGCCGCAATCATCGGCTTGCCCATCTGCGTCCAGAACGCGCGGGCCAGCTTCAGTCCGGACACCGGGCATGCGGAAACGGCCTCGGCCGCGCCCGCAGAACCGGTCGACACCGAAACGGTGGATGGGGAAGATGCCGCGTTCGCACCGGTCTTGCCCTGTGCCGGGCTGTTCGGCAGCCGCGAGCCGGACTGGGGCAGCGCGCCTGCATCGCCAGCAACACCCGCATTGTCAACCGTCACCCCGGCCTGCGCCGCCGCTTCCTCGGCCTGCCGCAGATTGTCGGCGGTGATACGCCAGTAATCGGTGTTCTTGCCGTAACATTCCTCGATCACGGCCAGCGCATGCCGGTATCCAGTAACCGCATCCGCATACCGTCTCTCGGCAAAGCACACCTGCGCGAAGCCCGCCAGTGCGGAGGCATAATGCGCGGAATGTTCCAGATGGCCGGTGCGATAGATTTCCAGCGCCTTGGCTGCATGCCAATGCGCGTCCTCCAACTTGTGTTCGGTCAGCAGAGTCAACGCCAGATTCGTGTGCGAGCTGGCCACGTCGATATCCGCGTCCGGGTTCACGCTCGAGGCTTCGATAATGCGCAGCGCTTCACGCAACTCCAGTTCCGCCTTGTCGGGCCGATTCGTCTCGCTGTAGAGCATCGACAGATTGTTGTGCAGTGCTGCGAGCCTACGGTCGGTGGGTGCCAGCGAATGCCGGCAGACACTCTGCGCCTGATGATACAAATCCTCGGCCTGATCGTATTGTTTGGCCGCGCGCATCGAGGTGGCGCAATTGATTAGCGTGGTGGCCCACGCCTCGGATGTGCCGGTGGTCAAGCCCATACGAGCGGCCAGTTCCAGCGCTCGCTGCACAATCCACTGATTCTCCTTGTGCCGACCTTGCGAGCGATAGAAGCCCATCGTTTCGTTGAGCACGGTGAGCAGTCCGGCCTCGTCGCCGGCGTTTTCCGCGTCCACCATCGCCTGTTCCAAGTATGGGCCGGCTTCGGTGGCAGCCGTGTGGCGATCGAAAATCGCGTCCAGTCCGTTCAGGAATTGTTGGGTATCAAAGGTTGCGGGCGATTGATCGGCATCGTCCGCAACCTGGTTCGCCGTGGAATCGGCACCTTGTGCTGCGGCCGCCGCATCGGTGTCGTCGGCATCGTCTGGACCATGCGCGAATTGCGCGGCGAATTGTTTGAGCAGTGCTTCCTCATCCATACCGCCAGACCTCCCTGAATCGTGTCTGATTTCAGTCTATTAATACTGTGAACAAACACGTCAGGGAGTTTGCTGTGAGCTTGGTCTCAGTCCACCTTGGTTTCGCGCATGCGGTGAATGGCGTCGGTATCGGTTTCGCAGCGCCACGAGTAGAAGGCCAGCAGCCCTACGGCAAGCAGAGCCAGCGGCATACCGCCCAGGCCGGTATAGCGATAGTTCATCGAGAAGGTGGTGAGCATCGCGCCGCCGACAATCGAGCCGATGGCATTGCCGAAGTTAAACGCCACCTGTACAGCCGCGCCGGCGATCAGCTCGCCGCCGCCCTGGCCGGCTTCGGTCATCAGCAATTGCTGTGGAGCGGAAGTAAAGAACAATCCGATGGCGATCCAGAACGTCAGTACAGCGGTCATCGGCTGATTACCCGGAGTGATAAGCACCAGCAACAAGCCGAGGCAGGAGATGGACTGACCTATTGCGGCCGCGCCGGCATGCCTCCAATGGTCGGTCAGACGACCTCCAAGCAGACCGCCGATGACCATACCAAAGCCGGCAAGCATCATCAGCATCGGCACCAGGGAAGACGACCATCCGCCGGTTTTCTGCAGCCAAGGGGAGACGTAGCTCCACCAGCAGAACACACCGGCATTGCCGGTGAACACGGCGGCCAAAATCACCCACGGGCCACGGCGGGTGAGGAACTTGAACTGACCGGCGATGCCTGCGTCCTTGATCGGTGCAACGTACGGAATCCACGCCAACGCCAGCACAATTGTCATTGCCGCCCAAGCGGTCAAAATGCCGAAGGCAAGACGCCAGGAAAGGAACTCGGCCATCAAGGTGCCCGCCGGTACACCGAGCATATTGGCCACGGTCTGTCCGGTGACCATCACGGATACGGCCTGCGCCTCCTTGCCTTTCTCCGCCAGAGTCTTGGCGATGAGTGTGGCTGTGCCGAAGAATGCGCCGTGCGGCAGACCGGCGACGAATCGTGCGACGACCAGCATGGCGGCATTGACAGAGAATGCGGAAGCCAGATTGCCCACCAAGGCAATCACCATAAACAATATGATGAGGCTCTTCGGCGGCACCTTGCGGCCGAATACCAGAATCAGTGTGCCGAAGCACACGCCGATCGCATACGCGGAAATGTAATGGCCTGCGGTGGGGATGTCCACGCCGGTGGCGGCCGCGGCCTGCGGCAGAATGCCCATCATCACGAACTCGGCGGCACCGAGAATGAACGCGCCCGAAGCCAGTGCAAGCAGACTCTTCTTCATGGTTCCTCTAATTACTTCAGTATTACTTACAAAAACAGTGCGGCAATCGATTGATTCGAGCGATATATTACGGTGGTCTGCCAACAAATACGGGGGCTTGCCGTGATGTGGTTTGTCGCTGTGTGCGGCGGGTTGTTTACCGCTGTTCGATCGCTTGGTTTGATTGTTGGGACAGGAAACGAAAAACCGGATTGCTGATTCCTCAACAATCCGGTCCAGTTGTCGGGCTGGCGGGATTTGAACCCGCGGCCTCTTCGTCCCGAACGAAGCGCGCTACCAAGCTGCGCTACAGCCCGTTTGGCAACAGACGTAGATATTACATTGTGGTGGTGGACAATGCAAATCGGCATGTCGCGAGTGTTGCGTGATGGTGGATTCGCCATGTGTACAGGTCTCTCAAGCCTTGTGCAGAGCCGGTTTTGCGTCATGTGAGCGGGTGTTCGGATGGCCGTGCGGTCTGCCGGGCTCATAATCGCCGGCCTTGCGTACACTGATGAATCATGGCTGAAGTTGTCGAAAATACCGAAAACACTGAGAATGAAACCCCGGCCGTCCCGCAGATGAGCACCGTCGAACGTGCGGAAATGCTGCTCAAGCAGGACGCCACCATCCGCGAGAAGATCAAGTCCGGTGCCACGCTGGACGAAGCCGTGGACCCCTCCAACAAGGAGTTCGGCCCGCTGGCTCACCCCGAGCAGGTGCAGATGCGCGTGGCCAAGCGCGCGATGATGCTTGAGGCCGGCATTGCCCCCTACCCGGTGCACTTGGACGTCACCGACACCATCGAGGCGGTCCGCGCCAAGTATGACGGCAAGCTCGAGGCTGGCGAAGAGACCGAAGACATGGTCGGCATTGCTGGCCGCGTGCTGTTCCTGCGCAACGCGGGCGGCCTGTGCTTCGTGCAGCTGTCCGCCGGTGACGGCACCAAGATTCAGGGCATGATCTCCAAGAAGGAGATTGGCGCCGACTCGCTCAAGCAGTTCAAGCAGCTCGTCGACCTTGGCGATCACCTGTACCTCAAGGGCCGCGTCATCGCCTCCAAGACCGGCGAGCTGTCCGTATTCGCCACTGAGTGGGCTATCGCCTCTAAGGCCCTGCAGCCGCTGCCGGCCCTGCACAAGGACCTGAACGAAGACACCCGCACCCGCA
>ERZ507026.248-NODE-248-length-28953-cov-6.639214_pt1 | contig 28953 bp, 26 predicted proteins | sample MGYA00512876_ERZ507026 | MGnify/ENA metagenome assembly ERZ507026 | reverse complement strand
TCGTATATTTGCAGTGTCAATCGGTTTTCGATTGAGCGTGTAAATATACCGAAATTCAAATTATGTGAAGAGAGTATGAACAAGATTATTGTTACAAAGGAGCAAAGAGAACGCATCAAGAAGGCATTTGGTGTTGTTGACGACACTGTCACTAGGGCTCTTAACTACAAGACCAACACCGACTTATCACGAAAGATTAGGTCGTACGCTTTGAGCAATGGTGCGAAGTCCACTGCAAGTATGATGCTAACTCTTCATGATAGAACTGATGAGATGACACAAGTTTTCAGTGAACGAGTAGTCATCAAAGTGAATAAAAAGAGTGGCGATGTGCAACTACTTCGCAATGGGGAGGCGATTACAGAACTAAAAGATGCGACTATAAGTGATCTGATGAAGCTACAAGAGCGTGCCACACACTTAGCCATTACCCTATAGAGAGATGAAGTACTACGACAATAAGCTTTGTGCAACCTACGAAGAGATCACAGGAGGGAAGACCCCCATTGTGAAGCTTGGTACTCTCAGGACATGGCTTAATAGAGGCTTAGTGCTTTATGCACGAAAGGCTCAGGGTCGTGGGGTAAAAGCGTTGATAGATGTGGCGACCTTGCCGAAAGAGGTGCAGGAAGCTTTGATTGGGCGATATGGTTTGCCCACGAAGCCAAAGACCATTATGGGCGATGAGGTAGAGATGACACGAGATGTCAAAGCCCTCGACTTCTACAACCAGCATCGGTATCAAGATAAAGATGGGAGCGAGCTCAGCTTGCCCAACGATCTGATTATGGAGTACACCCTGAATGCGAGCACCCTCAATACACTCATCCAAGAAGAGCGACGGCTCAAGATGCTCAGCAACAAACTCAATAATAAAAGGAGCGACATCCCCAAACTCCTCCACCAGGCTTCGGAAGAGCTTCGGAAAGAGTATGGACACACCCTACCAGCCAGCGAAAGGCGACTGAGGGAGAAGATACGACAATATAAGAAAGAGGGCTACAGCAGTCTAATCACCCGAGCCATGGGCAATAACAACAGCCAAAAGATCACCAGCGAAGGTGGCGAGTACATCATCGCCCTTAAGCTCTCCAAGCTCCCCGTTTTGAGCCACGAAGAGATACTAGAGCTCTACAATTACAAGTGCAAAGAGATGGGATGGAAAGAGTTGGATAGCATCCAAGCACTTCGCAACTACCTCTATAGCCCTGCCGTGAAACCGAAGTGGTATGGCGGAGTGGTTGGCGAGCTCAGTGCCTACCAGCTATTTGGCTACAAGCACAAGACCAAGCTCCCCACACAGCGTGATAGCCTTTGGTATATCGATGGTACCAAGCTCAACCTCTACTACAATGATGGAGGTAAGCTCCGTACCGTGATGGTGGTAGAAGTGATCGATGCCTACAGCGAGTGCTTCCTTGGATATGCCCTTTGCGACAACGAGGACTTCCTAGCCCAATGGCGAGCCGTCTGCATGAGCCTCAAGACTGCAGGCCAGCGACCCTACGAATTCGTCCACGACAATCAAGGTGGTCAGAGCAGTCAGATTGCCCGAGAGTTCTTCGACCGAATAGCCATCGTCCACCGCCCCACGCAAGCCCATCGGCCACAGAGCAAGAGCATTGAGAGCGTCTTTGGCAGGTTTCAGAAAGAGGTGCTCAGGCGATGCCCTTGGTTTACAGGAGCCAATATCACCGCCAAGAGCCCCGAGAGCCGAGCCAAACTAGAGTGGATCAAGACCAACCTCAACCTCCTCCCCCGTAGCCGTGAAGAGCTCGAGGAGCAGTACGTAGCGATGCGAGAAGAGTGGAATCACCGCCTGCACCCCGAGACCAAGCGACCACGTATAGAGATGTACCAGACCAGCGTCAATGAAGCCCTTAGCCCCCTCACCGACACCGATTACGAGGAGCTCTTCCTCGTCACCCGACCACGGAGCATCCGCTTTGATGACAGTGGTCTATCCATGCAGAGTGGGCAAGAGACCTTTATGTACGATGCCTACCGATACGAGGGCGATACCCTCCTGGTAGACTTCGAGTGGCGACTCAAGAATATCGGCCAAGACTTCATCGTACGGTACAACCCCGACGACATCACCAAGGTATACCTCTACACCGAGACAAAGAACGGGCTTCGCTTCGAGCGTACCCTCCTCCCAAAGTTTGAGATCGCCCGAGCGATCCAAGAGCAAGGTGAGCAGGATGCCAAGTGGATTCGTATGATCCAAAAAGAGGATAAGAAAGCACGCCTAGGGCTGGTAGCCGAGCAGAGATCCATCAGCGAAGTGTGGGGCGTAGGGGCTCCCAGCCTAGAGCCCGATGTCACAGGCACCACTGCCCAAGAGCGAACCGAGCTCGACCAAGAGGTAGAGAAGCGAGTGGCAGAGAAGCTAAAGCGACACAAGGAGAAAGGCATCACCGCCACACCCACCCCTAAGCCCCTCGAGCTACTACGAGAAGGCACACCCCTAGAGCCTGCTCAATTGCAGAAGCAAGAGAGCTTACAGACGTGGGACGATATTGAGATCAAAGTGGTAGGACAGAGCAAGAGCGACAACCTCCTACCAGGCTTTGAAAACTTCAAGCCCCTTAGTAGAGAAGAGATCAAAAAGAATACACGCAAAAGATATTGATGAATTATGGAAAAGCAGAGAGTTATTGATCAGCTAAAGAGATTTATTGAGAAGAAAGCTGGTAGCCAAAATAAAGCCAGCACCATGCTCAAGGTAGGCAAAAGCACCATCAGCGTGATGCTACAAGGCGACCCCGATGGCAAGGTCAGCGAAGAGATGTGGCGAGAGATCGATGCCAAGACCAAGCCTGCCAGCGGTAGCCAAGGGTGGAACATAGTGGAGACCCGTGCCTTCCTTGAGATGACCACCGTGATGGAAGATGTTCAGGAAGATGCAGGCTGCACTTGGATCGTTGGCGAGGCAGGGAGTGGCAAGAGCACCACCGCCCGCCACTATGCCGAGCAGAATCCCAACGCCCACTACGTACTGTGTGGCGATATGGTACGGAGCGAGTTCCTCGGTGAGGTAGGCAGGAGCATCGGGCGAAAGCTCACCAGCAGTAGCCTACGCAGTTGCCTGATGGAGCTTGTGGAGCATCTACAGAGCGAGCATCTGCCCCTACTCATCTTTGATGAGGCCGATAAGCTCACCGATGGCGTCTTCAATTACTTCGTTCAGATATACAACCACCTCGAGGATCGGTGCGGACTCGTCTTCCTATCAACGAGCAGTATAGAGCAGAGGATGCAGAGAGGTCTGAGGGGCAATAAGCGAGGGTACGCAGAGTTCAATAGTCGGCTTGGTCGGAAGTTCTTCCGTGCCGAGCCCATCAATAGCCAAGATGTCTATGCCGTTTGCCGAGGCAATGGGATCAACGACGAGCAGGTACTCGCCAGCATTATCCAAGATGCCACCGCCTACGACAACGACCTTAGGCGAGTAAAGAAGAGAGTGAAAGCCGAGAGAAACTAAAATAGGAGAAAGAGCCGTCCATCCCCGAACGGCGATTAAAAAACCTCATAAAAACGAAGAGCGATGAAGAAGAGTAAAGAGTTGAACGTGACCGACCTGCGAGTTGGTGACAAGGTGAGGGAGAAGAAGACTGGCTTTGAATATATAGTGGAAAAGATACTATGTGTGGGAGAGCCAACTAAAGCAATCATATACACACACCTTGAAGATGACAATGGCGGTGTGTGGAGGTTTGGACTTGACAAACTAGAGATGGTGGAGGAGCGGTGCAAAAGGATGAAAACTAACTGGACCAACTGGGGTGCAAATATTGGAGAGGTGACTGCAAAGTACATAGCAAAAGAGAAGTATGACAACAGCGACTTTGAGTTTTATGCAAGTATACGCTTTTTAAGTAACGGCACATTTGAAGTCGCTGTAGAGGATTGCCGCCTATTTAGTGTGGAAGAAGATGGAGAGGATAAGGTGTTTAACACGTTTGAGGAAGCCTTTGCTCACCTCGCAGAAATAGACTGCGAAAAGTACTTTGCAGAGTTTTTGGAGGGTGAAGAGAGGTATCAGAAGTTGCTAGAGAGTGAAGAACTATACAAAGATAGATAAATATGGCAAAGCGAGCATTTAGCCCCAAGCAGGTCTTCTCGATGCGGAAAGAGACCTTCAGCCTGAGCGAAGAGTGGCAGTTGGCCTTTGGCGAGCCCGAGACCGTAGGCACCTGGTTTGTATGGGGCAATAGTGGCAACGGCAAGAGTAGTTTTATGATGCAACTCGCTAAGGAGCTGTGCCGATTTGGCAAAGTGATCTTCAATAGCCTCGAGGAGGGATTGAGCCTAAGCTTTCAGGAGCAACTGAGGCGACACGGTATGCAAGAGGTCAATCGCCAGTTACTCATCATCACCGAGGATATGGAGACCCTCAAGGTACGCCTTAGGAAGCGTCGATGCCCCCGAGTAGTGATCATTGATAGCCTGCAGTATACAGGCCTCACCTTTGAGAGCTATCAAGAGCTAGTAGGCGAGTTCCCCAGGCACCTCTTCGTCTTTAGTTGCCAAGCCCGTGGTAGCAAGCCCGATGGTCGGAGTGCCTGCCGAATCATGTACGATGCGATGCTCAAGATTTGGGTAGAGGGCTACCGAGCTCATAGCAAAGGCCGATTCTTTGGCGAGCGAAAGTACATTGATATCTGGCAAGAGGGAGCCGAAGAGTACTGGGGTACCACATCAGTAAGCAAAGAGCTATGAATAGTGAAGTACTTAAGACACTCCTAGAAAGCAAGCGAGTGAAGCTAAAGCAGAATGAGATGCTGGCGATAGGTCGACTCACCGAGTTCGCCCTCGCCCTATATGCCGAGAGTAGCCCTCATGACACCTACGAACGTGGCGAAGCCTCAAGGATCTACGCCCTCTACCGCAAGCTCGCCACCAGGCTCCTCACCCCACGGAGTAGCTATAGGGTGAGCTTCAACCCATCCGAGCAAGCCACCCTCCTCTACCTCATCAATGAGTATTACCACCTATTGGGCATTTTTGAGCAGAGGGTAGCCTACAAACTAAGAGATGAACTACAATTGATATGAAAGGAAAGTACAGCGACATCTACGCCATGATGCGAGCCCTCCAAAGCCCCCTCGATAGTGAGGAGCTCAAAGCAGCACTCTGTGAGGGAGCTAGCAACGGCCGAACCAATTCGCTCCGTGAGCTCACAGAGGAGGAGCTGGAGAGCCTACGCACCAGGCTACAGAGAGAAACAGCTAGCAAACCCCTAAGAGGGTCACAGAGCCGAAAGCGGAAGCGGAGTGCCGTCCTTCGTCTCCTCACCGATTACGGTGTAGATACCAAAGACTGGCAAGCGATCAATGCCTTTGTGAGCCAAAAGCGGATAGCAGGCAAAGAGTTTGCCAAGCTCTCCGATACAGAGCTAGAGGCACTCCGCCGAAAGCTGTGGGCGATGCTCCGCAAGCAGAAGCAAGGGGAGCAGAAAGAGCGAAAGGTAGAGAAGCGAGAGCCACAGAAGAAGCTCACGCTCTATGTGATGAATAGAGGAAGTAATAACCAACCAAAATACAACTAAGTAATGGAAGTCAGTAATCACCAAGAGACAAATTTTGGAGTAGAAACAAAAGCTCAAGGTCGTCAGACTCCAAAGAAGCCGAGGAGAGTTGAAACGGCGTTTCAATCCTTTCAACGCTCAGTTCTACATCAAATGGAGATAAGACGGGAGCAAGCAGTAGTCAAAAAGAGATAAGTACACATAAACAATTAGCATTATGACAGAGAAAGAGACAACAACAGCAACCACCACCATGGTGGAGATGACACCCGAGGAGAGGCAACGCTTCGAGGCCTTTAAGCTAGAAGAGGCAAAGCGGAAAAAGAGAGAAGAGCAGGAGGCCAATCTCAACGCCTACCGTGAGCTCGTCGATGAGACGGTCGATAAGGTGGTGACACAGTTCACCCTCATGAGCGAGCAGCTCCGAAGTACCAAGAACTCCGCCATCCGTAGCCTGATGGATCTCGTAAAGATGAAGCGAGAGACCCTAGGGCTCAAAGCCGATGGCCAGTGGAGCTACACCTTCACCAAGCCCGACTCCAAAAGGAGAGTCACCATGGGCGTCCACACCCTCGATGGGTGGCGAGATACCGTAGAGGAGGGCATCGAGATGGTGATGGAGTACATCAAGGGGCTCGCCAGCGACGACAATTCCCAAGCCCTCGTAGGCATGGTACTCAAGCTACTCGCCAAGGATGCGAGTGGCAATCTCAAGGCCGATAAGGTGCTAGAGCTAAGGCGGATTGCCGAGGAGAGTGGCTCGGAGCAGTTTATTGATGGCGTACGCCTCATAGAGGATAGCCACTTCAAGAACGTCTCCAAGATCTTCCTCAAGGCCGAGGTACGCAATGATATCGGCGTGTGGGAGCGACTTCCCCTCAATATCACAGAGGTAGCCACCGACGCCGAAGCAGAGCAATTGCTCCTCAATGTCATCGATAAAAAGCAAGAGGAGAGAGCTGAAGTAGATGTAATAGATAACGATTAAATGTATTTTGTATTATGGATCAGATTAGTTTAGTGACAGCGAGAGTAGTAAGGCGTAATGAGCAGTACGGCTATAAACTCAAGGGCAAAGGCGAGCAGTATCTAGTCCGTCACCAGGAGGGAGAGAATGCAGGTGATAAGGTAGTGGAGTACCTTCAGCCATTCGCTATTGAGCCAATCATTATTGAGGCGGTAAGATTAGAAAAGGGCGTCGACTTCCTTAATCAAGAGGAGGAGCGAGAGCGAATCTACAAATGCACCGTAGCTTACATAGTCCTCAATGAGTCTACAGGCAAAGAGAGTAAAGTGCGTAAGGGGATGTACCTCTATGCCGATGATTGTCAAGAGGCTCTCAACTGTGTGGAGAAGAGCTATGGACTAGCTGAGAGTGCAGGCGTTGTATCTATAGCCCAAACTAAGATTATTGAGTTGATATGACGATAGCAGTAGACTTTGATGGAGTGCTCTGTGCCAGCCCATTCCCCTCTGTGGGCGTGCTGGTAGCAGGAGCCAAGCAAGCCATGGAAGAGCTGAAGGCCATGGGGCATACCCTCATCATCTGGACATGCCGTGAGGGGCAAGACCAGACCGACGCCATCAACTTCCTACTCGAGCGAGGAGTGCCCTTCGACGGCATCAATTGCAATACGCGGGCCAATAAAGACCACTTCCAAAACGACTGCCGAAAGGTTTATGCCGACCTCTATATCGATGATAAGTGCGTCGGAGGATGGCAAGGGTGGAAGGCGGTAATGGAGTACATAACTAGCAAAGAAAGGAGGTAAGTATGACAAAGAAGGGGGAGGTGCTTAAAAAGCACCTGAAGTCTAAGGACGAAAAGGTGTGGGAGATAGTGCAGAAGTGGTATGAACCTCATCGGCACGACAGAAGCAAGCGGTGGATTTACCGCAACAAAGTAAATCGGATAATGCCGATGGGTGAGAGAAGTTTTTACAGAAGCTTAGCAAGACATAGGAAAAGACTTCTCAAGGCAAAAGAAGAGGATGAAGAAAGAATTGATTGAATGCTTTTTCATAATTACGAGAGGGCGAAGTGCTGAGAAGCATTTCGCCCTTATTTTCGTCATAAATTTGGCTTTCAAATAGGCAAAGTGCAGAAATGTATGCCACGGTGGCATACATATTTGCAAATGAGGTCATCATTAGATTATGTTTGCGGTGTAATGAAAATAGACAGCTGAGATGAAGACATTTATACTGCATGATGAGAGCGTCAATAGCTACGGCTTTAGGATGCTAACCAACGGAGTTGTTCTTGACGATTTCAAGAAGAACCCTGTAATGTTCTACAATCACGATGACCGAGAGATGCCTATTGGTCGTTGGGAGAATATCCGCATTGAGGATGGTAAGATACTAGCCGAAGCTAACTTTGACCAAGGCGATCCAAGAGCTAAGGAGATCGCCCGAAAGGTAGAGGAGGGTTACATCAGTGCCTGCTCTGTAGGTGCTTGGGTTCTGGAGTCCACGAGTGACGCCAGCCTATATATTGATGGGCAAGATGCTCCAACAGTTACTAAATGGAGCTTGAGAGAAGTCTCCATCTGTAACATTCCAGCTAACCACAATGCTCTTGCCCTCTATGATGCTAGTGGGTTACGAGTGCAAGAGACCGATATACCAACCATACTAGAACTGACAGATAAACAATTAACAATAACAGGTAAGAAAGAGACTATGAATGAAGTTGTGAAGACACTCCTTAATCTCTCCAATGATGCTACGATTGATGACGCCATTGTTGCCATTCGAGCGAACCAAAAGACCATCTCCTCTCTCTCTGAGGAGGTAGAGACTTTGCGAAAAGAGAAGAAAGAGGCAGAAGAGAAGAAGCTACAAGAGAAGCGAAACCGCTTTGAAGCTTTGCTTGACCAAGCGATTAAGTACGGCTCCCTTATGGAGTCACAGAAAGAGAGTATGACTACTCTTTTTGATGCGAATCCCGATGAGACACTCAGAGTGCTAGAGGCAATGCCCAAGCGTAGAAGTGTTGCTGAGCAGTTGACTGACAAAAAGAAATCAAAGATGGCTAGCCTTGCTGATAAGAGTTGGGAGGAGCTAGACAAGCTAGGAAAACTAGCTGAGCTGAGAGCCAATGACCCAACACTCTACCAGGAGAAGTACAATGAACGTTTTAATATTAAAGAGTAAGAATTAACATGGCACTACAGAAAGAGATATGGCTAGAACATCTCGTCAAGAACCTATTCCCCGACAACTCCTTTCTAGCGAGGAGCTTCAATGCAGACCAGTTCGTACGAGCTGGCAAGATTGTCCACATACCGAATGCAGGTGAAAAGCAGGAGGCTAATGTTGGCCCGATCTCACGTCCTAAGGTGGCTACAGAGAAGGTAGACACTGAGCTCACTTTTGAGATTAAGGAGATCTACACCGATCCTATTTACATTCAGAATGCTGACAAATACGAACTCTCCTACGACAAGCGAGATGCTGTTCTCTCAGCTACCAAGGGAGCCCTTGAGGATAAGGTAGCTACAGAGATACTTAAATCGTGGATACCTACCGATGCCGAACGATCAATCACTACCGCAAAAGCGACCTTTGGACGTAAGGATGTACTAAAGGCACAGACGATGCTCAACAAAGAGGATATCCCTCAGGAAGGACGCACCTTGCTTCTTGACGCTATTGCTTATGAGCAATTGCTTGAAGACCTTACAGAAGCCCAAGTGAATGCATTCTTAGCTTCAGCTAATGCTTCCACTGGTATTTTGGGGAAGCTCTACGGTTTTGATGTGATGCAACGGAGCACCCTTGTTGGTGATAATTCGGCTTTTGCTTGGCATAAGAACTGGGTCTGCCGTGCATTGGGAGAGTATGAGATGTTCATACAAGAGAATGACCCTCTCTATTATGCTGATGTATTGAGCTTCATTGTCCGAGCTGGCGGAAGCCAAATGAATAAGAAAGGTTTAGGTACGGTTGCCTTTAAGAAGGGCACTGGTGTGTAAGATGATGACTCCTTTAGGACTTAGGCGTAACAATCCAGGCAATCTTAGGTACTCCCCACGCAATCAATGGCGTGGGAGTACCTACCGCTCTGGAGCTTTTGAGCAGTTTAGCACGATGGCGTATGGCTACAGAGCGTTGCTCATCACACTACGCACCTATATGCAGAAGTATCGCCTCACTACAGTGGGCGACCTTGTGACTAGGTGGGCACCTCCCGAGGATCACAATGATACCGAGGCGTACGTCAGCTTTGTGGAGCGTAAGACAGGCTTTCACCGCTGGCAGGAGCTACGGTGCGACAAGACGACCCTCATAGCGCTTGCAAGTGCCATCAGCCACCAGGAGAATGGTGTGCCTGCGGTACTAAGCGAAGTGGAGGAGGGCTGGAAGCTGATATAATAAATAATAACTACTAACTGAATAGAATTATGGACATCGAACTACTCACCATTATCATACCCGTGCTATCGGGAGCTGTGGGAGGAGTGGTCGGATGGCTCACGGGGAAGAGAAGCAAGGACAATGTCTACCTGCAGGAGCAACTGACCAGCGTAAATCTCCTCCTCGAGAACAATAAAACGATTGTGGGACGCTATACCGAGAGCCAAGAGAAGGTGGTGAGCCTATCGGCCGAAAATGCTCAGCTGAAGGAAGTCATCCGAAGTATGGAGGCAGAGATCAAGCGACTCACCCGCAAGAATGACGATAATAATCGCAAGATCCAAGCGATGCAACAAAGGCTTGACGCCCTCTTTAGTACCGATGAGAAGTAACCTTTTTCTTTTGATACTTTTGCCTCTACTGTGTGGGTGCCACAGCTCAAGGCGTGTGGTAGCGGTACCACTCACCCACAGGGTGGAAGAGCGTATCGAGCGACAGACCGTGGAGGGCGATACCACCACCCTCCGACTACTATTCGGAGAGCGTTCGGATAGCCTCCGACTGGCATTCAGAGGGGTGAGCTACCAGCAAGGTACTCAGCCTACCGCTCCTCGGCTCCATTGGCAAGTGGGTGAGGAAGGCATCAACATCACTGCCGAGACCCCACCCCTAGAGGTGGAGACAAAGGCACGAGTGGAGTACCAAGAGGTGCCTGTAGAGGTGGAGGTGACCCGAGAGGTCAATCGCCTCTATGGGTGGCAAAAGGCTCTTATGTGGTGCGGAGGGGTGGCACTACTCCTCTTACTTATCAAGGTGGCACGCAAATTAATTAACTACTAACTACAAACGAAATAGATTATGGCAACAGAAATGACAAGCGGAAGGTACAAGGTGGCGAAGCTCTACACAGCTCAGCCGATCACCTCGGAGGAGGGCATCGCTACAGCGGTGTGGAAGGAGTGCCCATTTACCCTCCAAGAGGATATTATCAATATCAAAAACGAGGAGCCTGAGGAGGACGAGCTCTATGTACACGAACTTGACACCCCTATCGATGTGGAGTATGAGCAGAAGCCTACCAAGGTGACGGGTAGCTTCGTGAAGCTCACCGAGGATCAGCTGATAGAGTACTTTGAGGGTGCCAAGCTAAAGAGTGGCAAGGGAGTGGCTCTTTATGGTAAGCTGAAGCAATTGAAGCTGGCTCTTAAGATCGAGAGCCGTAGTGGCAATGCCTTTGTGTTTCCCAATGCCCAAGGGTTTGTGACGAAAGACATTGGCATAGGCAAGGGCGGTGTGGCGAAGTTTCCATTTAAGTTTACCGCCACCATTGCAAGTCCCGAATGGCCTGTCGATACCCTCTATGTAAAGAAATAAGCGATGTGCAGTGACGAGCAAGGCATCAGGTCGCAAGCGATAGACCTGCTCTTGGGGAGGGGCGTGCAGTTTGACCTGCCCGTCCCTCCTCTGATTAGATGGCTGGTGCCACGGAGGTGCAGACGGCTCACCATTCGCCACCTAAGGGCTGGTACGATCCTCGAGATAGAGCGATTGGCACTAGAGCATAAGCTGAGCGATGAGCCTTTCAACCCCAAGGTGGAGGTGCTAGCAGAGGTGCTGGCGGTGGCGATCCTCAATAGCCGATGGCGGATCCCTCTCTTTCGCCAGCCACTAAAGCGATGGTTACTGTGGGGTGTGGCGAGTGAGAGCCTGCTGGAGCTCTTTGCCCTCACTCGGGCACTCTGCCGAGTGGAGGATTTTACCGCTTTTACCATCTGGACGATGCTGACAGCCAATCTGACAGCAGTGAGGATGGGGCAAGAGGAAAGGGGGAGTTAAAGACCACCGTGGTGGGTCTCAATAGCCCCTTTGGGATGATTGGTAAGATACGTAAGGAGAGAGGATTAACGCTGAGAGAAGTGCTGTGGGGCGAGCCGTGGGTGCTCTACCTACTGGAGGAGGCCGACCAGCCACGAACAGTTAACGGCACACCGATGCCATTGAATGAAGACTTTTAAGGATATGAATGCGAAGCAAGTCAAGGAGTGGGCAAAGCTCCTATATACTAAGGAGCGACTGAGCCAAAAAGAGGTGGCGGAGCGGACTGGGAAAGCTCCGCAGACCATCAATCGATGGGTAAAGAATGAGAAGTGGGACGGGCTACGAGTGAGCCTCACCATCACTAAGGAGGAGCAGATCAAGAACCTCTACCTACAGCTCTCTGAAATAAATAAGAGCATTAGCGAGCGAGAGGGCAATCGCTACCCCAATGCGAGTGAGGCCGACACCATCAATAAGCTCTCTACCGCTATTCAGAAGCTAGAGACGGAGGTGGGTCTGCCCGAGATTATCAGTGCTTTCACAGGCTTCTTTGATTGGCTTCGTAGTCATAACCTAGAGAAAGCTAAGGAGCTGGCACCACTGTACGATGACTATGTAAAGAGTAAACTAAGATGAGACGACTCAGTATAGCCGAGAAGGAGAGTTACAAGGCGTGGCAAAGCTATATCCTGGCACTCGTAGAGGAGAGCAGCATCAATACCTCTGAGCCCGTCCACGAGCAGAGAGCGAGGAAGGAGAGGCTGGAGGCAGAGCCAGAGGAGTGGTTTAAGTACTACTTCCCTAGCTTTGCTAGCTCGGAGCCTGCCCCCTTTCACAAGCAAGCAACGAAGCGATTGTTACAGAACGACCGCTGGTACGAGGTGCGGTCGTGGAGCCGTGAGCTTGCCAAGTCGACTCGCTCTATGATGGAGGTGCTTTACCTTGCCCTCACAGGGCGGATCAAGAACTTCCTGCTCGTGAGCAACTCTAAGGATAAGGCGGTTGACCTCCTCACCCCCTTCAAGCTGGTGCTAGAGAAGTCGCCTCGCATCACCAATGACTACGGTGTACAGATGCAGATGGGGCATTGGGAGGAAGACAAGTTCGTGATCGCTAGTGGCTGTTCATTTAGGGGTATTGGTGCAGGGCAGTCGCCTCGTGGTCTGAAGAATAAGGAGGCTCGCCCCGATTTTATTCTCGTTGATGATATTGACACCGATGAGGAGGTACGCAATCCCGACCGCATCAAGACTAAGTGGGAGTGGTTTGAGAAAGCCCTCTTCCCCACACTCTCCGTCTCGGGCAATTACCGCATTCTTTTCAATGGCAATATCATCGCCAAGGATTGCTGTATCACCCGAGCAGGAGCGAAAGCCGATAAGTGGGACATCGTTAATATTCGTGACGCCAATGGCAAGAGTAGCTGGGCAAGGAACAGCGAGGCAGACATTGATCGTATCCTCTCCATGATCAGTACCAGTGCCGCTCAGCAGGAGTACTTCAATAACCCCATCAGTGAGGGCGAGGTCTTTACAGAGATCACGTGGGATAAGTGTCCGCCACTCCAGAAGTTGCCCTTTGCCGTCTGCTATGGCGACCCCTCTCCCAGCAATTCACGCAGTAAGCAATCTAGCTTCAAGGCGGTCTTTCTCGTGGGCTTTTACGAAGGGAAGTACTACATCTACACTGGCTACCTAGGGCAGGAGACCAACGACCGCTACGTCACTTGGTTTTACGACCTACGTGATTATGTGGGTGACCGTTGCCCCGTCTACTACCTCAACGAGAATAACGCCCTGCAGGATCCCTTTTGGGAGCAGGTACTTCAACCACTATTCGTCAAGCATTCGGAGAAAAGAGGACTGATACCGATTGCCCCTGACACTCGTGCGAAGATGGATAAGTATGCTCGTATCGAGGGAACGTTGGAGCCACTCAATAGGCAGGGGCGTCTGATCTTTAACATTGAAGAGGCAGGCAACCCCAATATGCAAAGGCTGGAGGAGCAGTTTAAGCTCATCGCACCACGCCTACCAGCCCCTGCCGACGGCCCCGACTGCATCGAGGGAGCGGTGTGGAAAATCAATAATAAGCTCTCCGAGCTACAGCCCGATAGCGTGGTCTTTGGCGGACGGAGGCACAACAGCAAGAGATACTGATAGGCTATGTTTATTACAACTGAAGAATTAAAGACCCATCTCTACCAAGAGAACATCCGACTGATCCAGGGGGATGACGATACGATCCTCCTCTCTGCCATTGAGGGAGCGGTAGAGGAGGTGAGTGGCTACTTGGCTCGCTACAACCGCAAGGCTATCTTTTCGGCCACTGGTGACGACCGCCACGCCCTCCTACTCATATTTACGAAAGACATAGCTGTATGGCACTTCATAACCCTTTGCAACGCAGGTGCCGACTTGGACTTCAGGCGGTTTCGCTATGAGCGAGCCATTGCTTGGCTAAGGCAAGTGCAGAAGGGCGAGGTCTCTCCCGATCTTCCTATCCTCGATGAAGATGGTGATGGGAATGTAGATTCACCCGAGTACCTCTATGGTAGCAACCCGAAACGCAATAATCACTTCTAACCAATGGAACCAGTATATATAGACTTACAGCTTCGGCAGAATGTAGACAGCGAGGCACGAAAGGCTAGTGATGCGATAACGAAGCTCGAGGGCGATAGCCTGAGAGTAATTCGTACGAGGGAAAAGGATTTGCAAGAGAGTGTCACAATGCAGACTCAGCTCCTTGCTAAGCTCAAGGCTGAGATTGCTAATATCAAGATGGAGATGAAGAAAGCGGGAGACTTCGATAAGGGTCTTCTGAAAAAGCCACTTGAGGAGCTACAGAAGCAGTTGATTGATGAAACACAAGGAATGCAAAAGCTACGAGTCGAGCTTCAGCAGTTACGACAGTCCAAGGAGACGTTAGCGGGTCGTATCAGACTAGTTAAAGATGAGATGCAACGTCTACAGCTAGCTGGCGAGGGCAATAGCAAGGCATATCAAAAGCTACGTGCTGAGCTAGGACAACTCAACTCTGCCTACCAAATGGTATCAAAGGAGCAACGGACGATGACGCAAGGTGCTAGTAATATGGCTGGTGTCATCAGCGGGCTTCAAGGTCTAAGCGGTGCCATATCTGCGGTGGTAGGTAGCATAGGATTGGTGTCGGGCGAGAGCAAGAAGTATGCCGAAATTCAGACCAAGGTACAGAGTATGCTGGCGATCACGATTGGTCTCCAACAGCTACAGATGACCATTAACTCCACGAGTGCTTTTAGGATCCGCACGGTGACTGCTCTAACCAATGGCTATACACGAGCTGTTAAGGGGCTTGCTGTAGCCCTCAAGATCTCGGAGACCAACGCCAAGCTAATGATGGGTGCCTTGACGCTAGGTGCCAGCTTTCTTATTGGCTGGGGCTTATCGGCTCTTGATAAGTACCTCTCCAAGCAGAAGGAGCTCAAAAAGGAGACTGAAGCATACCAAGAGGCGGTAGCTCAAGCCTATGCCCCAAAGGTGGCTAAGTTTGAGGAGCTTCGGAGAGCTTACGAAGCCCTTGGTAAGGATGAGCGGAAGCGTAGGGAGTTTGTCCAAAAGCACAAGAAAGACTTTGATGAGCTCGGTGTCTCCATTAATACTGCACTTGATGCCGACAACCTATTCGTCAATAATGCCGATGCCTTTCGTGAGAGCCTCAGGTCACGTGCCGAAGCTATGGCAGGTATGCAGATGGCGGTGGAGAAGTACCGTGAGGCTCTTAAGCTGGAGCAGGAGGCAGAGAAGCGAGCCACCGATACAAGTAGGTGGGATAAGTTCAATGCCTTTATGTCCAACCTAGGAATGGCGAGGATGGGAAAGGCACCTACCGTCAATGCGAGTGACTTTGCTCAAAGTGCAGCTGATGACTTACAAAAAGAAGCTGACAAGGCGAGAGAAGCAGGAGATAAGCTGATTGGCACCGTCGGCAGTAAGACAGAAGAGGCGAAAAAGATACTACGAGAGGCTGGCATCAAAGAGGCCGATCCCAAGGCTGGAGATGGAGGAAAGAAAGAGACCGATGCCTACCTCAAAGAGCGAAAGCGAGCCGAGGAGCGTATTAAGGCAATTCATCGGGATGCAATCAAGGAGTCCACAGCTATTGAGATCGCTAGTATTAAGAATGCACGCAAGCGAAAGCTCCGTGAGCTCAAGGAGGATTACCAGGAGCGGAAGCAACTCGTCCAAACTAAGCTGAAGGAGATTGCGGAGCTAGAGGCAAAGTACAAGATTGATGCTAGCCAAGAGAAGCAAAAGCTCACCACCCTCGATTCGGCTCTCGACGATAAGTACAAAGCCGATGTACAGCTTCAAAACGAAGCTTCCAACGCTATCATGGAGGAGCTGAATAGAGATGTAGCAGGGCGGTTGGATAGTCGTCTTGAGGAGCAACTCAAGTCGATAGACAGCTACTACGCCAAGGTAGAGGAGCGAGCAAGAGCCAATGCGGAGAGCGATGAGGAGTTACAAGCATTCCTCACCACTGCCAATGCACAGCACCTCAAGGAGAGTGAGCTAGCACAGAAGGAGCATGAGCTTCGGCTACTTGACAGCCAAGAGCGAATCGCTCTCCGCTCTCAGCAGATGCAGTCGGATAGCTATGCCCTCCAAACAGATGCCGAGGAGGCGTACCTCAATAAGCGACTAGAGCTAAGTAAGAAAAGGCTGGAAAAGCTCAAAGAGATAGAAGCGAGTGGAGGAGATGCGAGTGAGGCTATACAAGAGGCAACGCAGGAGATAGAGGAGCTGAGGAAATCCCTGAGTGAGATACCATCGAAGCGAGTAGCAGAGATTGGCAAAGGTATCCAAGGTATCTTCGCTTCGCTCAGCTCTATCGGTGGTGAGATGGGCGAGATCTTTAGCTCTGCTTCAAGTGCCGTGGGCAATATCCTCTCATCTCTCAAGAAGGGGGCAACCACAATGGACTTGCTCGGTAATGCGGTGGCTGGCATTATGCAGGTAGTCTCTGTGGCTACGGAGCAGAGCCGAAAGAATGCCGAGGCGGAGCGAAAGTATGCGGAGCAGGTAGAGGCGAGTTATCATCGCCTCGCATTGGCACGCATCCAAGCATTAAAGGGCAAGGAGGGCAATCTCTTTGGTGTTGACAACCCCTATAAGAATGCAATCAATGGGGCAAAGCGATATCGCCAAGCGATGACAGAACTACAGAAGTCGGTGCAAAAGCTAGGGGCAGGACACGTGCAGGTGGGCACTCGGAAGGTGGTGAGTGGCAAGAACACAGCCAAGGGGGCTTTGGGAGGTGCTGCAGCAGGTGCTGCAATTGGTACTGCTATTCCTGTGATCGGTACTCTAGTAGGTGGACTTGTCGGTGGCCTGCTGGGCGGTATCTTCGGTGCTTCAGCTAAGAAGACGGTGCCCGTCTTTAAGTCGCTCACTCAGCAGTACGGCACGATCCTTAAGGAGGGGAGCAAGACCTTTGAACTCAATCCTAAGATCCTAGCCGACTACGACCGACTTGACCAGGCAACTAAGAAGCTGGTGGATAATTGGGAGGAGATCCGCAAGGAAGCTGTTGAGGCTCAAAAGGAGATGCGAGAGACCTTCAAGAAGCTAGCTGGCGATATCGGTGACCTCCTCGGCAAGGCTCTAGCCGATGCTTTTAGAAGCGGTGAGTGGGAGACGGAGATGCAGAGCTTTGAGCAGAAGCTGGATGAGATGATTGGGCGAATACTCGATCAACTCATCTTCTCGGCCGTCTTTGGGCGTGAGTTCGACAAACTACAGAAGTCGATGGAGGATAGCTTTGGTGATGGAGGCGACCAAAGTATCACGGACGACATCATTGAATTTAAGCGAAACTACCGAAAGCTGGTGGGGGAGTACAAACGTGCCAAGGAGGAGGCTCGCTCGGAACTCAATAAGGAGGGGGTTGATGCATGGGGCGATAACTCTCAGCGAGAAGCGGTGGCTCGCAAGGGGCTAGCACAAGCGTCGCAAGACAGCATCAATGAGCTGATGGGCTTAGCCACGAATCAACTGTTACAGCTTCGGCTCTTGGTGGAGATAGAGCGTGGTCGCACCTCGATGGATAAGCTCCGAGGGCAGATCCTACAAGGCATCGCTCGCAATGTAGAGCTGATTGCATCACACACTCAGCACCTCGCCAAGCTCAATGAGGTGAGCCGTGACCTCTCAATCATCAAAAGGGATGGCGTGACAATTAAAAACTAGACATAAGATATGGCAAAGACTAAGCAGACAAATAAGAAGAATGGTGGGTTGGTACTACAAGAGCTCATCATCAAAGCACCCAACCGTAGGCCTTGGGATGTAAACGACTGGCGTATGGCTATGCGGAGTGCCGACCGTGGGCGAATGGCTCCGCTCTACGATCTCTACGAGGATATGCTGGTAGATACTACGCTGGCAGACGCAATGGACAAGCGGATAGGTGCGGTGGTAAATGCCGATATCACCTTCCTTGATGCCCAAGGTAAGGAAGTAGATGCGATTAAGGAGATCATCGACACGGAGGAGTTTGAAAACCTCCAAAACCTAATTATGCAGGGACGATTGAAAGGACGTGCAGGTGCGGAGTTTGGGTGGTCGGATAGTGGTCTCATCGTTTCCGAAATCCCTCCTAAGCACATCGATGTAGAGCGAAAGGAGATCCTACTCGACCCGATGGATGAGCGTGGCATCTCGTATGTTGATGACCCTTATTTGATGATCCTAGGGAAGTCTCGCTTCTATGGTATTATCCTCCGAGCGATCCCATTTGCTATCTACAAGCGAGGTGGCTTCGGCGACTGGGCTCAGTGGATAGAGCTGTTTGGGATGCCACAACGTGTGGGCAAATACAACACCTACGACCCCGAGAGCAAGCGACAGCTTGAGCAGGCGATGGAGCGTGCTGGTTCGGCTTCGTGGATGGTGGTACCTAAAGAGGCGGATATAGAGATGCGTGAGAGCAGTGCCTCCAATGGGATCAGTTTTAAGCAGTTTATTGATGCCTGCAATCAGGAGATGCTGGTCGGCATCCTCGGGCAGACGCTTACCACTATATCGGGAGAGCGTGGAGCTCGTAGCCTTGGCACGGTGCATCAGGAGGTGGAAGAGGCGAAGAATAAGAGCGATATGCGTTACCTACAACGTGTTCTTAATCGCCATCTCTTACCATTCCTAGAGCTCCAAGGTCTACCCACTAAGGGCGGTCGCTTTGCTTATCCCGAGAGTACTGAGCCTGTGACGGTGCAGGAACTCTCCATCCTCAACTCGATGATGGACATACCCAAGAAGTGGCTACACGAAAGATTCGGTATCCCTATGGAGGAAGAGCAAGGAGAAGCTACTAAAGAAGCGGAAGCCCCCGACGAGTCAGCCCCGTCCGATAAAGGCACCCAGCCTGAAAAAGAGACCCCCTCCAAGAAAGGGCTATCCTCTTTTTTCGTCCAAGCCCCACAGCGAGTGGTGGGGCTAGCGAAGGACTTATGGGACAGCTTGACCACCTCTACACCTCGCAAGATTAAGCTGGAGGATGGTACTACTATCGATCTTGGTAACCTCCTTACTAAAGCCCTCCGTGAGGTATATGGTAGTCAAGGCGATGGACTATCTCCATCGCTCTTTGAAGCGAATAACCTCCCGATGCAGGAGGCTCTATCGGTAGTCCTCGACACATCCTCTTTTGGAGTTGAGGAGCCTGCCTTTGAGTATGAGCTTCGCTACAATATGGCGGTTTGGAGTGCTTTCAAGACGCATGCGGAAATGGAGAGCCTTGGAGCTTTATTGGTGAAACCTAATGGTCAACTGAGGAGCTTTGCAGAGTTTCGGAAGCTGGCGGAAAAGGTGATCGGTAAGTACAATGTGCAGTGGCTTCGAACGGAGTACAATACCGCTGTGCTAAAGGCTCGTAGTGCGGTGCAATATAAGGAGGCTCTCAAGACGAAAGCACTCTACCCCAATTTGGAGTACCTGCAGAGTGATAGTGTGGATAAGCGTCCTGAGCACCTCGCCTTTGTCGGTACCATTCTACCTATTGAGCATCCTTGGTGGGAAAAGCACTTACCTCCGCTTGATTGGAATTGTAAGTGCCGTGTCCGCCCTACCGACAAAACTCCAACCGCTCTGCCTGGTGGTTCACTCAAGGATGAGCCTAAGGATGGGCTAGCCAATAACCCTGGTAAGAGTGGCAGTCTCTTCGACCTCCACAAGCACCCCTACACTAAGGGGCAAGGGCTACCCACTTGCCCCGAATGTCGTAGGCAAGGCTTGGTGAAAGGAACTCAACTACTAGAGTACTCCGACCTCCTTTGTGAGCGTCACAGGCTCGCTTGGGAAGCTCTAAAGGATAAGCGTAAGGAGCAACAGAAGCTGGCTGATAAGATTGTCAAGGAGTGGGCAAGCACGAATATACCAACTAAAGGTCTAAGACTAAGAGACGACAAGTTTTATATCAAGCAAGTGATTATTCAAAAGAGCTCAATCAAAGACCTGCTAGGGCATATTGCTGACCCGACACAAAAGACTCTAGCTATGCATATTGAGGAGGTACTTCGTATTTGTGAACCTAAGAAAGGCAACGAATTTGCAAGTCTTAACCCTACATCTCACAACTTGCGTAAGAAGCAAAAAAGAGGTGCAGTTGGGTTTGCATACTACACCTTTGAAGTAAGCGGAGACAAGTATCAACTAGATATGGAGGTTAGAAAAGGATACGACGGATATTATGAAACTCCATACTCAATACGGAAAATAAAAAAGAAGAACCTCTAAACCTAGGGCACACCTAACATCGGTGTGCATGCTTAGAAGTCCTTCCTTTTTAGTACGACAAAGATAGCAAACAATTAAGATATAACCAAATGGATATCACTCAATTTGCCAAAATGTTCCCTCAAAAGATGGCGGAGGTAAGGAAGTACGTGGAGGGAGAGGGCGTCAAGATTGATATGGGGCGGATAGCCCTTGATCACTTTGATGAGAACTTTGAGAAGGGAGGCTTTGTGGATAGTGTCCTCAACCCGTGGAAAGAGGTGGAGCGTCGCAAACCCGATTCACCGTGGTTTGGTCACTCGGGGCAGACGGGCAAGAAAAGCCCCGAGCGTATGAATGCCCCCATCCTGCACGGAGAGACTCGTGAGCTACGCCGTGCCACTCGTATGGAGATACTCTCCAATGGTGTCCGCATCATCAATAGCACCCCCTATGCAGCAGTGCATCAGTTTGGCGGAAAGGCCAAGATCTACGGCAAGAAGCCTTTCACCATGCCCAAGCGTCCTTTTATCGGTCGTTCCAAGGCACTGACCAAAAAGATACAGAATAAGATTTTACAACGACTTAAGGAGCTAGTAAAATGAAAGCCATCTATACAGCAATCGCAAAGCACCTTTCCGAGGAGTGTCCGTTCCTCCGATTGATCGACATTGACCGAGGTCAGCTCAATACACTCTACGGTGAGAGCTCACGGCCAATGGTCGCTTTCCCTTGCCTACTGATCCGCATAAGCACCAGGCGAGCACTAGACATAACGCTTTACGAGCAGGAGTGCGAAGCTACCATCTCTCTCTCGTATGCCACCGACCGAGTGACGGAGACTGCACAACATATCAATTCCACCCGACAGATGGAGGGACTGAAGCCGTACGACGAGGTGGCGGAGATCTACAAAGCTCTCCAAGGCTGGGATGCCGAAGGAGCCATCGCTCCACTCTCCTGCTCCTCCGAGGAGCCTCTCGAAATCCAACCAGGCATCTTTGCTGAGCGGTTTAACTTCGATACACGATTCCAAAGGCTATGATTTACTTCGCACGTGAGGGCAAAGGTGACCTCTACAAACTACCACCACGAAAGGAGCCACCAACCAACAATTGGCGGGATGAACTGGGGCTGGAGTGTGACCTCTCCGCCCCCCTTTGGGCAAGCTATATCATGGAGCTCTCATTCGTTCTAGTTAATGAGCAATCACTAAGTCTGCAGACACTTGGAACGATCATAAGTAAGCAATTCCCATTACTCGCCTATAATTGCTTATTGAAAGAGGTATCGAGCTTCAAGCTCCACAAGCAAACAAAGGCGGTGGAGCTCACCTGCCAATATGAGGTGCTCGAACCGATGCAGGTGTGGCAACGCTTCGGTAAAGTGGAGGGGGAGGTGCCAAAGATGTCTCTTCAAAAGGTGGCACTCAATGGCATCGACCTCGGAGCAATGGGCATTGGGGTGGTGGACTTTTACGATTCATTCTTAATGCCTGAGAAGCCGAAGGAGGAGCGTTGGCTATCCGAATCAAGTTTTATCAGCGGTCGAAAGCTTGCCAAAAGCACCCACCTCTACACCAAACCTCAAGAGGTGCAGGTGCAGTGCGTAATCCCCTACGGCAGGGAAGAGCAGCTCACTACACCTCTCTCGCTACTCGCTAGAGAGTTACAGAAAGCTGGCAAGCAAACACTCAATGACCGCACTTGCTACTACAAGGAGATGACGGAGTGCAAGCTCACTCGATCAAGGTTTTACTTCACACTATACTTTCAGATAATATGATGGAGATAAATAACAACGGCAAGATTATAAAGGTCTACCCCTCTGATGAGAGCGAACTCACCACAGGTGTGATGACCTCTGGAAAAGTGGTGCTTCACTTCCGAAGCGACCAAGATATAAAGTTGGAGCAAGGTGCTACCATAGAGTTCCTTGGAAATACTTATACCCTTATCTATCCGCAGGAGACGAAGAAGCTGTGGCGTGGCTACTTGGAGTATATCGCCACTTTCTACAGCTCGGCCGAACAACTAAAGCATAAGCTCCTCAAAGACCCCTCCAATATCGCTCGTACCTCCTTTGTATTCGCAGGTTCGCCTACCGACTTCGCCACTCTCGTCGCTCGCTCTATGGGGCATGAGTGGAACGTAGGCAATTGTGTTGCCACGTCGTATGATAAGACGATAGCCTTCAAGGAGGAGAGCTGTTGGGCAGCACTAGGGAGAGTGGCCGAGGAGTTTCACACTGAGTGGGTGGTAGAGGGCAAGAGTATCTCTCTACGCAAAGATGAGCGGTACAAAGAGGATCCGCTTCCGCTGAGCTACGGTAAGGGCAATGGCTTCCTTTCGGGGGTCTCTCAGCGGGGCAATGCCGATAATCTCCCCATCTCTCGGCTCTATGTACTAGGAAGCAGTCGGAATATCGATCCGACGAAGTATGGAGCTTCTACGCTCCATCTGCCTAAAAGTTGGAGCGATGAAGGGATGCGAACAGATGAAGCTGGCAATTATATTGAGCTGATAGAGGGCAATGGTGTGGAAGGAGCAATGGAGCTGAGCGACCTCTATCCGCATCGAGTGGGTGTGGTATCGTCTGTAGTGGTTGCGAATGAAGCGAAGCACTTCTACGATATCATCGATACCTCGATCCCTGAGGAACTCAATTACAATGACTACCGCATTCGGGGTGAGAAGGCGATCATGAAGTTTGAGACGGGTGCCTTGGCAGGGCGTCAGTTTGAGATCCGTCAGTCGGAGACTGCTCTCTCGGGCTACCACCACCAGGAGCGTCGCTTCGAGCTGATCCCCTCGGAGCAAGATGGCTTTATAATGCCCTCTAAAGAGTGGGCTCCAAAGGCTGGCGATAAGTATGCGGTATTTGGGATAGCATTGCCTCAGGAATATGTCACTCGGGCAGAGAATGAACTCCTAAAGGAGGCTATTCGGACGCTCTCCGAACGCAGTCTACCGCAATTCACCTTTGAAGGAGAGGTGGATGGTATTTGGGCAAAGCAGAAGTGGCTGGAGATCGGTGGTAAGCTGGTGCCTGGTGGGCATGTGCTTTTCTCCGACCCTGAGTTTCACCCCGAGGGAACGGTGATAAGGATCACATCAATGGCTCAGAAGGTCAATAACCCTACCGCCCCGAGTATCACGCTCTCTACCGCCTTGGTGGGTGGAAGCCTTTGGAACGTCCTGAATAGGGCGGAGGCTCAGGAGGTGCTAAGCCAAAAGCGAGACCGAGAGCTTCAGCGATCACAACGACAGAGCTACGAGCAAGCACTGGAGCATATCGGCATGGTGGAGCGTGCCGTGGAGGGGGTGGAGGGCTTCTCAAAGCGGATCAAGCCTTCGGTTATTGAGACAATGGGTCTCCTCGTGGGGAGCCAAGCAACTCAGCTTGATTTCGTGGAGAGGTATGGCTCTCTAAAGTCGGTGCCGATGGCGATTAATTACAATCCCACGGATAAGCGGGTCACCATCTCCAACGCTTTTATAAGACATCAGACGATTGGGATAACGAGCATCACAAATGCCCGAAAGCCTACCGACTACCGCTACTGGTCAGTCGCTCGCTACACTTCGCCTGCTCTCACCGACATGGAGCAGAGCTACTACATTTATGCCAAGGTGGAGCGTGAGGGCAAGGGAGGTAACTACCTCCTTTCTCCCGATCCTTTGCCTTTTGAGACAACCACGCATTACCACCTGCTGATCGGTACGCTCTCCAGCGTGATCGATGGCGACCGTGCCTACAATCGTCTCTACGGCTTCTCAATGGTCACACCAGGACAGATCCTCACGGACACCATCTCTAGTGCCAATGGGAATATGACCATCGACCTACAGAACGGATCTATCATCTCCGACCAAATAGAGTTTCGTCGCCCCGATGGCTCCACAAAGAGTGTTGAGGAGGTCATCACCGACACCGTACAGGTAGGTGGTCGCAACCTGCTACTTGGTACGGATTTCAGACGGATAGACCGACTTGACACTCAATGGTGGAGAGAGGCACTTCCTATCAACCACGATGACACTTATCCATACGTGGTTTATGGTTATGCATGGCTATTTAGATACAAAAACATTCATTTGGAGCCAGGTAGTTACACACTCTCTGTAACTGCTAAATCGCACGAACAGGGGAAGCCTGGAGAGCTTAGAATAGATACTGACTTCTGGAAATATGGCAGGAGATTTGGCTATACGACAGATGAGTGGAAGCGATACTCAATCCAATTCGCAATAGAAAGCCCGTACGACGGCCTACTTATGCTTCTTGAGAGTGGATATTATAAAACTAGCATTCGCTTTGCTGATATTAAGCTAGAGCGAGGTACCGTCGCTAGTGACTGGTCACCTGCCCCCGAAGACGTGCAATCAGACATTGACAAGGAAGCCAAGGCACGAGAGGAGGGCGATAAAGCGCTATCTAATAGCACACAGACACTACAGCAGGCGCTTGATGCACTCCGTGAGAGTGGAGCGAATGACAATGCAACGCTCACTGACCTTATCAATAAAGCGAACCAACGGCTAGACAACTTGCAGGAGCAAGCCGATGGAGAGGTGTCTAATTGGTTTTACCCTGGTGCACCAGCACCCGACAAAGCTCCTGAAAACGAGTGGATGACCAACGGGCTCAAAGCTCGGCATATCGGTGATACTTATACCAGCACTGATGAGAGCGGTGAGTTTATGGGTAAATCGTGGCGGTACACCACGGAGTTTAAGTGGCAGGAGATACACGACACACTTGTATCGCAAGCCCTCGCTCAAGCCTCTAAAGCTCAAACGACGGCCGACGGGAAAAATACTACATTCTTAGTGAAGCCAACGAAGTATGAAGAGGGCGACACGTGGGTGTTGGAGTCCTCGCAGGTACTCAATGGGGTTTCGTACGAGGCGGGGACGATGCTATTCGCCAAGCAGGGGAGCAGTGCATTTATTGAAAGCCACTGGGTGGACAAGGTGCGGTACATTGGTGCGACACAACTAAAGGAGAGCGAAGAGGCGAGCAAGAGAGCGTGGGAAGCTTACGCCAATGCACAAGCCGAAGCCGAACGAGTTAAGGCGGAAGCACACGCCGATGGCATTGTGACAGCCGAGGAGCAGGCACGCATTCAAGCAACAAACAAGGCGTTGGAAACAGCTAAAGCGTATGCCGAAGCTCAAGACAAACTGCTAGAGGAGAGGCAAAAGGCGTACGCTGATGGAGTATTGACTGAAGCGGAGAAGAGAGCGATTGACGTGGCGGAAAAGAATGCGAAGCTCGCTGAAACGAATGCTAAAGCGTATTCTGATGGGGTGCTTACAGAAGCGGAGAGGAAAGCGATTGCTGAAGCAAAAAAAGCGTATGATGACGCAGTTGCCAAAGCCAAAGAGCTAGATGGGCAATTGCAGGTGGGTGGTCGCAACCTATTACTCAAAAGCAATGAGGGTATATCTAACAGCGACTATTCCGTTGGACGCTATTATATCGCTGACCCATCTATGATGATTGCAGGTGAAGCATATACCATACAGATTTGGGGGGAAGCAGAGGGAGCAGATTTTTCAGAATCTCTTTGGGTGTACAATTCTGGTGGAAACACGGAGGTGGCAAACATTCAGAAAAGGGTTAATGGGGTGTGGAAGCAAACCTTTAAGTGGAGAGACGACAAAAACAAGTCAAACAGCTATTTAGCTATATACCGAGGTGCCAATCATCCAAACTACAAAAAGGGAAGCAAAACCTCAATCACAAGAATTAAGCTAGAGAAGGGCTCTATTGCTACGGACTGGACGCCTGCACCCGAGGATGTGCAGGCGGAGATCGATGCGATTAATGCCAACCCACCACGTATCAACCAAACGACAAAGAATTGGGAGGTCTATGTCCCTTCGCAGGGTAAGTACGTAGACACAGGCCGAACAAGCGTAGGGGACGATGGTAAAGCCCCTAAGATAGTGGACGGCTATTGGTATGAGTGGGATTCTAGTAAGGGGCAGTACACGAACACTGGTATCAAGGCACAAGGTGATAAAGGAGATGGTTTGGATGTTAAGGACACACGAAATGATAACCAACTGCCGAACTGGTATCGTAAGAATTACAGCTATACAACCGTTCGGGAGTTTAAGTTTCAAGAGGTGATTGAGATACCTAGTGGCTGGAGAGATGAGTCGTATTGTATGCTTGAAACGACAGTCAAATGGGGTGACACAAGTGGCGGACGAGTGACGCAGAAAGCAACCCTTAACAGCGGTCAAGAGTTGTATCGTGTTGGCAGTGCTGATGATAGTGCGTGGGGCGAATGGAGCAATCTCAAAGCGGAGGTACAAGAGATCAACGCTGGACTCTCCAACGCCAATACGCTTATCGCTACGCTCGAAAAGACTGCAAAGGAACTCAAGGAGGGGAAGCTAGACACTAAGGATCTTCCCGACCTGCAGTACCTCCTCAATGCCCTCCAAAAAGGCGACACGAAGATAGCTGGTGGACTAGTCCTCTCTAAAATCATCGCCCTATCTAATCAGGTAGACCGCATCACTGCCTACCTCTCGGGTTACGACGGCACATCGGGCGATGGTAAAATACTCCGTGCTGGTATTCAGTACACAAAGACTAAGGAGGCTGTATGGCCAATAGGGAGATTTCTTGCCGATTACTGTGGTTATAAAAACCTAGAAACGGTTCCTCACGTGAATAACGTAATAACAAAAGAGGCCTTATTCACTTGGCTACGCCAACAAAAAGAGCCATTCGAGAAGTTCAATAAAGCACTGAGTGGAGGCACTGTAAGTTTCAACCCGTCAATAAACTCTAGTAGTATTAACCTCCTTAGAATAAATGCAATTATCTACTCACACTCCGATAGCAATTCCGAAGCTGTGGCTATCCGCCACGATGGCACAGGTCACTTTGGTGATATCCACCTCAATGGCGACCGCATTGACTACCAAAAGACACAAGATGCCAACCCTTACCTTACGGTCGGACGAGGTACTTACGGCACCATTGAGGAGGTCATTCGCAAGAATGACTACAGAGCCTACAACCCTAGTAATATCACCAATAAATCCTTTGATTATAACCCTGATAGGAATACGGGCGATGAGCAAGTGAGTACCGTTGAGATAGAGGTGGCAAACGACAATACTAAGGTCACTATCACAGTAGAGTTAATGCAGGTGGATACCAGGACATATGCAAAAAATCCTGACAAACCAGGATGGGTACATACAGAGTTGCAAGCAAAGCTCAATGGGCATCATATCAAAGGGGTAATGGAAATGTATAACTATGGTTATACAAAAGAGATGCCTGCAGATCCTGAGTACTCCTCAGAGCATTGGGATTCTAACAGAGAGCCTGGTAGACCTACTGACGAGACGGGAAGACGGGAGTGGAGACTGGTGAAAGGTAACAAAAGCAGTAGGAGTGTGGAACACTCGGTAATACTGCCTAAAGGGACGCACCAATTAGAGTTTGTATTTACGCAAGTGGCTAGTTCGGACAAGCACAGCCTACCAGCTACAGCTAGAGTGGAGGGAATTAAGGTGCTTCAAGAGTTCAAAACAGACTTCAAACAAGCCCTTATCAGCCCTACAGGTGCTCGCTTCTATGGTGGGCGTGACCGATACTTTGATATCAACTACAACGCATATTCCAACGCACCAACCGCCCAACTTACAGGCGGTCTCAAAGTCGATTACATCGATATGCCTGGTGTACCTCTCTGTGGAGCAATGGTGACGAAAAGCGGGTCTATTGTCAAATCGTTTGGTAAGTATAAAAACAAGAGAGGAGAAGGTTACCCACGAGTGAGTTATAGCTACAGCACAAGAACTTACACTGTTTATCATTCTATACCGCATAGCAATTATATTCCTATGCTAACCGTTGGTAATTGTCACTACAGCGACAAAGCGAATTATCGTAATATCAGTGCGTACTCGTTTGATGTTAATATAACTAACTACCAAATGGCCTACCAACAGCAAGACTTTAGTTACATATGTTTCCTATCTGAATAGAAAAGGGGGTGCCACTGAATAAGTAGCACCCCACTTTTTTAATGTCTAGGAGCGGTTAGTTTTCGCCTTTATCCCTTAGTTTCTGATACTCACTTGGGGTGATTGGAATAGCAGTGTAGACCTCTTGGAATAGTCTATAGACCTCATCGTAGTTACCTGCATCGTATGCTTTCTTAATCTTAATCCACCCCTCCTGCATTACCTTATTTGGTATGTATGCGATGATGCCCTCATCTACTGTAGGATTGGTTTTGCCAGGAACGTTCTTTGCAATTATTCGTACATTCTTAGACTTAATAAAGTACTCCACAAGCTCGCCATCTTTGCTGATGATTTGCTCGCCCCACATCTTGATGCGATTGTTTTCGTAGTCTTTCATCTCATCACTGATGCCGTTTAGACCGTTGATGTTACCCTCTGGGTCATCAAGGCAGAAGTTAGAGCACTCCCTTACTACCTCT
>ERZ507026.246-NODE-246-length-29220-cov-11.333962_pt1 | contig 29220 bp, 43 predicted proteins | sample MGYA00512876_ERZ507026 | MGnify/ENA metagenome assembly ERZ507026 | reverse complement strand
AGACCGGTGAAATCGAATTGAACGATAGCGTATTTGGCGTTGAAGTGAACGAAGCCGTTATGCGTCAGGCCGTTCTCCGTCAGCTCGCCAACCAGCGCTTGGGCACACATTCCACCAAAACTCGCGGTGTCGTTCGCGGTGGTGGCAGAAAGCCTTGGAAACAAAAAGGAACCGGCCGGGCCCGTGTAGGCAGCAACCGCAGCCCGTTGTGGGTTGGTGGCGGCACCATCTGGGGTCCCCATCCGCGCTCTTACGCACAGAAAATGCCGCGTAAAGCTCGTCGCCTCGCCGTTAAATCCGCTTTGAGCAATAAAGTCAATACTAACGAATTGTTCGTCCTCGACGAAATCAATTTCGCAGCTCCGAAGACGAAAGAAGTCGTCGCACTCATCAACAACTTCAAATTCGCTGGTGAAAAAGTCCTTTTCATCACCGACAACGATGAAGTCGTAGAACGCTGCGCACGCAACATCAAAGGCGTTAAAGCCATTTCCACTACGGGCGTCAACATCTTTGACCTGCTCCACTACACGAAATTGTTCGTTACGAAGAGCGCTGTAGCTAAGATTGAGGAGGTGCTCGCATAATGAACATGCATGATCTCTTGCTGAAACCGGTCATCACTGAAAAAACGACCATGATGATGTCTGATGGCAAATACACATTCAAAGTACCGCTCCGTGCTAATAAAGTTGAAATCCGTAAAGCTGTTGAAGCCGTCTTCGGCGTCAAAGTTAAAAGCGTAGCAACACTTCGCACGATGGGCAAATTCAAGCGCATGGGTAAATACATCGGCAAGCGCCCGGATTACAAGAAAGCCATCGTAACCCTTCAGGAAGGCGAAACCATCGAATTCTTCGAAGGAGCTTAAGGAATTAACGAATAAGGAGGAGGCACTACAATGGCCATTAAATCATTTAAACCGTACTCCGCTAGCCGCCGTTTCATGACTGTTTCGACATTCGAAGAAATCACGGCGTCTAAACCGGAAAAATCCTTATTGGCTAAAGTAACCAATAAGGGCGGTCGTAATAACAGCGGCCGTATGACTGTCCGCCATCAGGGCGGTGGTCACAAACGCCGTTATCGTTTGATTGACTTCAAACGTATTAAAGATAACATCCCGGCAAAAGTTGCGACGATCGAATACGATCCGAACCGCTCTGCCAACATCGCTCTTCTGTTCTACGCAGATGGCGAAAAGAAATATATCATCGCTCCGAACGGCCTTAAAGTTGGCGACGTCGTCTACAGCGGCCCGGAATCGGATATCAAAGTCGGCAACGCATTGCCGCTCCAGAATATCCCCCTCGGTACACTCGTACACAACGTTGAACTGAAAATCGGCAAAGGCGGCCAGATGGTCCGTTCTGCTGGTGAATCGGCTCAGCTCATGGCTAAAGAAGGCAACTATGCACTGCTCCGCCTTCCGTCCGGCGAACTTCGTCAGGTACACGTACGCTGCCGCGCTACGATCGGCGTAGTCAGCAATACGGATTATGAAAACATTACCATCGGTAAAGCCGGCCGTTCCCGTTGGAAGGGCATCCGTCCGGGCAACCGCGGTGTTGTCATGAACCCGTGCGATCATCCGCATGGCGGCGGCGAAGGTAAAGCTCCTGTTGGTCGTAAACGTCCGGTTACTCCTTGGGGTAAACCTGCTTATGGCGTTAAGACTCGCGACGCTAAGAAAGCTTCCAATAAATTCATTGTGAAGAGACGTAAATAAGTGTTGAGGAAAGGAGATAACTAAGTGTCCAGATCCATTAAAAAGGGCCCATTCGTAGCACACCATCTCTTGAAGAAAATCGACGCTATGAACGAAGCCAACGAAAAGAAAGTAATCAAAACCTGGTCCCGTGCCTCGATGATCCTGCCGAGCTTCGTCGGCCACACCATCGCTGTTCACGACGGCCGTAAACATGTACCTGTCTATATCACGGAAGATATGGTAGGTCATAAATTAGGCGAATTCGCACCGACTCGTACGTTCAAGGGTCATGCTAAAGCCGAAAAAGTAACTAAATAAGGGGGTAACATAAATGGCAGTAAAAGCTGTTACGAAACACATTCGCATTGCTCCCCGTAAAATTCGGATTGTTGCTGACTTGGTTCGGGGCAAAAACGTCGGCGAAGCTTTCGCTATCTTGAAATTCACTCCGAAAGTGGGTTCCCGTGTAGTTGAAAAAACTTTGCGCAGTGCCGTTGCTAATGCGGAACATAACAATGATATGGACGTTGCAAAATTGTTCATTTCTGAAATCTTTGTTGACCAGGATTCCACGATGAAACGTATTCATCCGCGCAGCCGTGGACAGGCCTTCAAAATTCTCAAACATTCCAGTCATTTGACGGTTGTTGTTGACGAAAAAGCATAAGGAGGGAAATGGAGTGGGTCAGAAAGTTAATGCCCATGGATTCCGCGTCGGCGTTTCCAAACCTTGGGACGCAAAATGGTATGCAGAAAAAGATTACGCTGCACTTTTGAATGAAGACGTCAAGATCCGTGAATTCTTAAAGAAACAGTTATACATCGCAGGTGTTTCTCGTATTGAAATCGAACGCTCTGCAAAACGTATCAAATTGATTATCCATACCGCAAAACCGGGCATGGTCATCGGCCGTGGCGGCGCAGGTATCGAAGATATTAAAAAAGCGTTGAAAGCCTTCACCACTAAGACTGTCGACGTAAACATCGCAGAAATCAAACAGGCCGAAATGGATGCAACCCTGGTTGCTGAAAACGTTGCCGGCCAGCTCGAACGCCGTATCGGCTTCCGCCGCGCTATGAAACAGTGCGTTGGCCGTACCATGCGTATGGGCGCTAAAGGTATCAAAATCATGTGCTCCGGCCGTCTTGGCGGTGCTGAAATCGCTCGCAGCGAAAGCCTTCGCGACGGTTCCATCCCCTTGCACACGCTCCGCGCTAACATCGACTATGGCTTCGCTGAAGCTCATACGACATATGGCTGCATCGGCGTAAAATGCTGGATTTACAAAGGTGAAATCCTCCCGGAAGCTAAGAAAGCTCCGAAGAAACGCGAAGGGAGTGAAGCATAATGTTAATTCCAAAACGTGTTAAATATCGTAAACAGTTCCGTGGCCGCATGAAAGGCCAGGCACATCGTGGTAATAAAGTTGCTCATGGCGATTTCGGTCTCGTCGCTCTCGAACCGTCGTGGATTACGAACCGCCAGATCGAAGCAGCCCGTATCGCTATGACCCGTTATATCAAACGTGGTGGTAAAGTCTGGATCAAAATCTTCCCGGACAAACCGATCACGGCAAAACCTGCTGGTACTCGTATGGGTTCCGGTAAAGGCGCTCCTGAATACTGGGTTGCCGTTGCAAAACCGGGCCGCGTACTCTTTGAAATGGGCGGTGTAAGCGAAGAAATTGCTCGTGAAGCAATGCGTCTTGCCGGCCATAAGCTGCCGATTAAAACGAAGTTTGTTGTTAAAGGTCAGGAATTAGGTGGTGAATAAAATGAAGGTTAAAGAAATCCGTGCGCTGAGCGCTGCCGAAATGGATGAAAAAGTGGTTAGCCTGAAAGAAGAATTGTTTAACCTCCGTTTTCAACATGCGACCGGCCAATTAGAAAATCCAATGCGTATCCGCGAAGTCAAAAAGACGATCGCTCGCATCAAAACGGTACAGCGTGAAGCAGAACTGAAAGCGCAGGCGTAAGAAACGTCCATAATTGGAATCTAAAAGGAGGTCACAAGCACAGATGGAAAGAAATGAACGGAAAATCCGCGTAGGTAAAGTTGTCAGCGATAAAATGGACAAAACCGTTGTCGTTGCTGTAGAATATAAAACACAGCACAAGCTGTACAAAAAGCCGATTATCTCGACTGTAAAATTCAAAGCCCACGATGAAAACAACGAATGCCATGTTGGCGACGTAGTCCGCATTGAAGAAACTCGTCCGCTGTCCAAACAGAAACACTGGAGAGTAGTGACAATCGTAGAAAAAGCTAAATAAGCTTCATTAATTAGGAGGTTAAGCCATGATTCAGCAAGAAACTGTGTTGAATGTTGCCGATAACACTGGCGCCAAGAAAATCTTGTGCATCCAGGTCATGGGTGGCTCGTATCGTAAATATGGCAACATTGGTGATATCATTACCGCATCTGTTAAAGATGCATCACCCGGTGGCGTTGTCAAGAAAGGCGACGTAGTCAAAGCTGTTATCGTTCGTTCTAAAAAAGGTTTGCGCCGTGCAGACGGTTCCTATATCCGTTTCGACGAAAACGCAGCTGTCGTAATCAATAATGATAAAAGCCCGAAAGGTACTCGTATTTTTGGGCCCGTTGCCAGAGAATTGCGTGAAAAAGATTTCATGAAGATCATCTCCCTGGCTCCGGAAGTATTATAAGGAGGAGGTGTTCTCAATGGGTAAAATGCACGTTAAAACAGGCGATACGGTCATCGTCATCGCTGGTAAAGAAAAAGGCAAAAAAGGCAAGGTCATCGCAACGTATTCGAAAAAAGACCGTGTCGTAGTTGAAGGCCTTAACCTGGTTAAGCGCCACACGAAACCGAGTCAGAACAATCCTCAAGGCGGCATTATCACCAAGGAAGCAGCAATCCATGTTTCCAACGTAATGCTCGTAGATCCTGAAAGCGACAAACCGACTCGTGTCAAAATGGTCCAGCAGGCCGATGGCACCAAAGTCCGTACAGCCGTAAAGAGCGGTAAAGCTATCTAATAAGAAGGGAGGCCCTTGAGAGTGTCCAGATTAAAAGACAAATACCTTTCCGAAGTCGTAAAAGGCTTGCAGGAAAAATACAATTATAAAAACGTAATGCAGATTCCGAAGGTTACCAAAGTTGTTATCAACATGGCCGTTGGCGAAGCTGTTACCAACTCCAAAGCCTTGGACGCTGCTGTCAATGATATGACCATCATTTCCGGTCAGAAACCGATCATCACGAAAGCCAAGAAATCCATCGCAGCTTTCAAAATCCGTGAAGGCATGAACCTCGGCTGCAAAGTTACCCTGCGCGGCGAACGGATGTATGAATTCCTCGATAAACTGATGAACTTGACACTGCCCCGCGTCCGTGACTTCCACGGCGTCAGTGCCACCGGTTTCGACGGCCGCGGCAACTATACCCTCGGCCTGAAAGAACAGCTTATCTTCCCGGAAATCGAATACGATAAGGTTGATAAAGCTCGCGGCATGGACATCACCATCGTTACCACAGCTACGACCGACGAAGAAGGCCGTGACATGCTGAAAATGATGGGCATGCCTTTTGAAAAGTAATAGAGGAGGATAACATACATGGCAAAGAAATCGATGCTCGAACGTGAAAAGAAACGTGAAAAAATGGTTGCCAAATACGCTAAGCTCCGCGCTGAACTCAAAGCAAAAGGCGACTATGAAGCACTTTCTCAGCTGTCGGCCAACGCATCTCCGGTTCGTCTGCACAACCGTTGCAAAGTAACCGGCCGTCCTCACGGTTATATGCGTAAATTCGGCATCTGCCGCATCACATTCCGTGAACTGGCTTACAAAGGTCAGATCCCTGGCGTTAAAAAAGCCAGCTGGTAACACGTATTCCATGGAGGGAGGTTTTTAGATTATGGCAATGACCGATCCGATTGCGGATATGCTCACAAGAATCCGTAATGCTAACTCGGCATATCACGAAAAAGTAGAAATCCCTGCTTCGAAGATGAAAGCTGCAGTGCTCGACATCCTCAAAGAAGAAGGTTTCGTCAAAAACTACGAATCTGTAAACGAAGGCAAAACGCTGAAAGTTACGTTGAAATATGGTTCTAATAAAGAAAAAGTAATTACCGGCATCAAGAGAATTTCCAAACCGGGCCTGCGCGTATACGCTGGCAAGGAAGAACTCCCGCGCGTTCTCGGTGGTTTGGGGATCGCTGTAATTTCTACGTCCCAGGGCGTTATGAGCGACAAAAAAGCTCGTAAACTCGGCTTGGGTGGCGAAGTTATCGCTTACGTCTGGTAAATCGTTTTGGAGGTGTCAATATGTCCCGAGTAGGTAGAATGCCTATTGATATCCCGGCAGGCGTAAATGTAAACCTCGATGGCCACGTAATTACCGTTAAAGGCCCGAAAGGCGAACTCACACGTACGCTCCACCAGGATATGAAAATCACAGTGGCTGATAACGTCATCACTGTAGAACGTCTGTCTGACGATAAAAATCATCGTGCATTACACGGCCTCACCCGTGCCCTTATTGCCAACATGGTAAAAGGCGTTTCGGAAGGCTTCAAGAAAGAATTGGAAATCGTCGGTGTTGGTTACAGAGCACAGATGAAAGGTAAGAAACTTGCCTTGACTCTTGGCTTCTCCCATCCCCTCGAACTCGACGCTCCGGCCGGCATCACTATCGAATGCCCGAGCGCTACGCAGATCACCATTTCCGGTGCTGATAACGAAGTCGTCGGCGAATTTGCTGCTAAAGTCCGCGGCTACCGCCTGCCTGAACCGTACAAGGGCAAAGGTATCCGCTATGTAGGCGAACATGTCCGTCGTAAAGCTGGTAAAGCTGGTACGAAAAAATAAGTAACATTTAATTAGAAAGGAGTGAATTCCTTGAAGAAGAGTAAAAACACAATCCGTTTGAAACGGCATTGGCGTTTACGCAAGAACATCAACGGCACGGCAGAACGTCCGCGTCTCAACGTTTTCCGCAGCCTTAACAATATCTACGCTCAGGTCATCGACGACCAGAACGGCGTAACTTTGGTTTCCGCAAGCTCTTTGGACAAAGAAATCAAAGGGCAGAACGTCAGCGGCGGCAACGCCGAAGGCGCAAAATTAGTCGGTGCTTTAGTTGCAAAACGGGCTATCGAAAAAGGTATCACGACGGTTGTCTTCGACCGTGGCGGTTACATTTATCACGGCCGTGTTGCAGCTCTCGCAGAAGCAGCTCGTGAAGCTGGCTTGAAATTCTAATCAAGGAGGAAATAACACATGGCAAAAGTTGACCATGCAGGTCTCGAATTACAGGAAAATGTAGTATTCATCAACCGCGTTGCTAAGGTAGTTAAAGGCGGCCGCCGTTTTTCCTTCAGTGCCCTCGTTGTTGTCGGTGACGGCAATGGCAATGTCGGCGCAGGTTTAGGTAAAGCTGGCGAAGTTCCTGAAGCAATCCGCAAAGGCGTTGAAGACGCTAAGAAACATATGATTTCCGTTCCTCTCAAGAACGGTTCCATTCCCCACACGATCACGGGTATCTTCGGTGCAGGCAAAGTATTCCTGAAACCGGCTGCTGAAGGTACTGGCGTCATCGCTGGCGGCCCGGTCCGTGCCGTATTGGAACTGGCAGGCGTCCGCAACATCCTCACCAAATCGATCGGTTCTTCCAACCCGAACAACATGGTTCAGGCAACCCTCGAAGGCTTGGGCCGCTTGAAGGATGTCAACAAAGTTGCTGAACTCCGTGGCAAAACTGTAGAAGAAATTTACGGTTAATAAGGAGGATATAACAAGATGGCTCAGGTTAAAGTTACACTCGTAAAGAGTTTGGCAGGCCGTCCTGGCGACCAGCGCGCAACCATCGTTGCCCTCGGTCTCCACAAGACGAACTCCAGCGTAGTAAAAGAAGTCACCCCGCAGATTAAAGGGATGCTTCATAAAGTAGAACACTTAGTAAAAGTAGAAGAAATTTAATATAGAAGGAGGTGCGCTGAATTGAAACTTCATGAAATGAGTATTGTTCCTGGTTCCAAGAAAAAACGCAACCGCGTCGGCCGCGGCATCGGCTCCGGCAATGGCAAAACGGCTGGCAAAGGTATGAAAGGTCAGCTCTCCCGTAGCGGTGGCGGCAAGCGCCCGGGCTTCGAAGGCGGCCAGATGCCGTTGTATCGTTTGCTCCCGAAACGCGGCTTCAAAAACATTTGGGCTAAAGAATATGCAGAAGTTAACGTTTCTGTACTCAACTGCTTTGAAGACGGCACGACTGTCGATCCCGTCGCTCTCGTAGAAGCTGGCATCCTCAAGAATGTCCGCGACGGCGTCCGTATCCTCGGCAACGGTGAACTCGAAAAGAAACTCACTGTCGTAGCCAACGGCTTCACGAAATCCGCTAAAGCTAAAATCGAAGCTGCAGGCGGTAAGGTTGTAGTACCGGGAGAAGAACCGGTAGCAGAACAGTAGGGGTGAGTTGCGGTGTTAGAAAACATCCAAAACGTACTGAACGTCCCGGAATTCCGGAAACGGGCAGTCTTCACTCTCATCATGTTCATCGTTTTCAGACTCGGCGTCCATATCCCCGTACCGGGTGTGGATTCGTCGGTCATTGAGAATCTCTTCAGCAGCGGCAACTTGTTCGGACTCCTGGACTTGTTCGCCGGCGGGGCACTGAGCAAGTTCTCCGTCCTGGCCATGAGCATCACGCCGTACATCAACGCGTCGATCATCATGCAGCTGCTGACAGCCGTCGTTCCGACTTTTGAACAATGGGCAAAGGACAATCAGGAAGGCCGCGATAAGATCCAGAAGGTCACGCGGTACGGCACGGTTGTCCTGGCACTGATCCAGGCTTTCGCCATGAGCTATGCGCTGAAAGTCAACAATGCCCTCATCGTCGACAGCTGGGCCATGGTCGTCATGGTCTCCCTGGTCCTCACGGCAGGCACATGTTTCCTCATGTGGCTCGGTGACCAGATTACAGCTGGCGGCATCGGCAACGGCATTTCTCTCATCATCTTCGCCGGTATCGTAGCGCGCTTCCCGCAAGGCTGCATGACGATTTACAAGTACATCCAGGCTGGTTCGATCAACATCTTCCAGACCTTGCTTTTTGCTGTCATCGCCTTGTTCATGATCGTCGTGGTCATTGAAGTCACACAGGGTCAGCGCCGCGTCACGGTACAGTATGCGAAACGTATCGTCGGCCGTAAGATGTATGGCGGTCACTCGACACATATTCCGCTGAAAGTCAATCAGGCTGGCGTCATCCCCATCATCTTCGCTTCGTCTGTACTGATGTTCCCGATTACCATCGCACAGTTCGTACAGAATGAAACAGTCCAGTGGATTGCAAGCTTCTTTGCATGGGGCACGGTGACCAACACGGTCATGTACGCTCTCCTGATCATGTTCTTCACCTATTTCTACACGGCTATTTCGCTGAACATCCCGCAGCTCACGGAAAATATGCAGAAGTATGGCGGCTTCATCCCTGGCATCCGCCCGGGCCAGCCGACAGCCATGTATATCGATCGCATCATGACGAGAATCACCCTCGCCGGTGCCTTCTTCCTGGCCTTCATCGCCATCCTGCCGAACTTCATCGGCTGGATCACGGGGATCGAAGGGGTTTACTTCGGCGGTACGGCCATCCTCATCGTCGTCGGTGTTGCCATCGACACGATGAAACAGGCAGAATCCTTAGTTTTGAATAGACAATATCAAGGATTTATGAAATAATAAGGGGGTAGTTTGAGTGTATATTCTTTTAATGGGCCCTCCGGGTGCTGGTAAAGGTACCCAGGCTGAACGATTGATTGAAAAATATGGTATTCCCCAGATTTCGACAGGCGACATGTTCCGGGCAGCTGTAAAAGAACAGACCCCGCTCGGCCTCGAAGCCAAGAAGTACATGGACAACGGCCAGCTCGTACCGGACGCTGTTACCGTAGGCATCGTCAAAGAACGCCTCGCCAAAGATGACTGCAAAAAAGGCTTCATCCTCGACGGCTTCCCGCGCACGACCAGCCAGGCTGTATCCCTTGATGCCATCCTCCGCGATTTGGGCATCAAACTCGATGGCGTCATCAACATCGCCGTCCCCGATGAAGAACTCATCAAACGGACGACGGGCCGTCAGATCTGCCGCTCCTGCGGTGCGACATACCATGTCACATTCAAGCCGTCCAAGGTGAAGAACGTCTGCGATAAATGCGGCGGCGAATTGTATCAGCGCGATGACGATAAAGTAGAAACCGTCAAGAAACGCTTGAGCGTCTACGCTGCACAGACGAAACCGCTCATCGACTACTATAAGAATTCCAATCTCTACATCGAAATCGATGGCAAACAGAGCATGGAAGATGTCTACAAAGACATCGTTGCTAGTCTTGAAAAGAGTAAATAAGCATGATTATTTTAAAATCCAAACGGGAAATTGAGTATATTCGCGAAGCTGGCCGCATTACGGCCAACGCCCTTCAGCTCATGAAGAAACTGGCAAAACCTGGCATCACGACAGGCGAACTCGACCAGCGCTGTGAAGAATACATCCGCAGCTGCGGCGCTTTTCCGAGTTGCAAAGGCTATTACGGGTTCCCGGCAACCATTTGCGCCAGCGTAAATGAAGAAGTTGTCCACGGTATCCCGGGGCACCGCAAGCTCAAAGATGGCGATATAATCAGCATTGATTTAGTAGTGAACAAGAATGGCTACCATGGCGATTCGACGGTAACGATTCCCGTCGGCCACGTTCATCCGGCGACCCTCAAGCTCTTGAAGGTCACCGAAGAAAGCCTCTATAAAGGCATCGAACAGGCCGTTGCCGGGAATCACCTCGGCGACATCGGCCACGCAGTCCAGTCGTATGCCGAATCCTTTGGATACGGCGTCGTCCGCGACTACGTCGGCCACGGCATCGGTACGGACATGCACGAAGATCCGGAAGTGCCGAACTACGGCATGGCCGGTCACGGCGAACTGCTGGAACCGGGCATGGTCCTGGCCATTGAACCGATGATCAATATGGGCACGGAAAAAGTCCGCCAGTTGAAGAACGGCTGGACCGTCGTCACGCGTGACGGCAAACCGGCAGCCCACTTCGAACATACAGTAGCCATCACGGAAAACGGTCCTGAAATCCTTACCCTTCCGGAAGAATAAGATGGAACGGACACAGATGATACCTGTCTGCACGGTCGTAGAAAGCCTGGCAGGCAGGGATAAAGGCCACTTGTATGTTGTTGTCGGCAGTCTGGCTTATCCCTACGTATGGATTGCTGACGGTAGAAAGTACAACCTGGATAAGCCGAAAAAAAAGAATTGCCGGCATCTCCGGATATTGGGAACGAGCGTATCCACTGGAAGCGCTGGTCCCGCGAGAATCAGCAATGAATGGATACGGTCCGTCTTGAACCGGGCTGTGAAGAATTGACCAGGGAGGTTACTATGTCGAAGGTAGATGTCATTGAAGTAGAAGGCGTCGTCGTTGAAGCTTTGCCAAACGCCATGTTTAAAGTCAAGCTTGAAAACGATCACATCGTACTGGCTCATGTCTCCGGTAAAATGCGGATGAACTTCATTCGTATCCTTCCGGGCGACCGGGTCACACTCGAATTGACACCGTATGATCTGAATCGCGGTCGTATCACGTACCGCTTTAAGTAAGAGTATTACGCAGGAGGTTAATGATGAAAGTAAAACCGTCAGTAAAAAGAATTTGCGAAAAATGCAAAATTATCAAACGTAAAGGCCGCGTCATGGTCATTTGCGAAAATCCGAAACATAAACAGAAACAGGGTTAATAAGCAGGAGGTGAATGAATAGATGGCACGTATAGCCGGTGTGGATTTACCACGTGATAAACGAGTTGAAATTGGTTTGACTTACATTTTAGGTATCGGTCTTTCTTCTTCCCAGAAGATCTTGGCTAAGACTGGCGTAAACCCGGATACCCGCGTTCGCGACCTGACAGAAGACGAAGTACAGAAAATTCGTGAAGTCATCAGTTCTGAATATAAAGTTGAAGGCGAACTTCGCCGTGAAACAGCACTCAACATCAAACGCCTGATCGAAGTTAATTCGTATCGCGGCAAACGTCATCGTGCAGGTCTTCCGGTCCGCGGTCAGCGCACCAAGACGAACGCACGTACCCGTAAAGGTCCGAGAAAAGCTGTAGCAGGTAAGAAGAAATAAGATTCTTTAAGTAAGGAGGGAAACGATTTTGGCTAAGAACGTAAGAAGCAACAAAAGAAAAGAAAAGAAACACGTAGAATCGGGCGCAGCACATATCCGTTCTACTTTCAATAACACGATCGTTACGATCACTGATGCAAAAGGCAATGCACTGTCCTGGGCAAGTGCCGGCGGCCTCGGTTTCCGCGGTTCCCGTAAGAGCACTCCGTTCGCTGCACAGATGGCTGCTGAACAGGCTGCCAAAGCTGCTATGGAACATGGCCTCCGTCAGGTAGAAGTTTTCGTAAAAGGTCCGGGATCCGGCCGTGAAGCTGCTATCCGCGCATTGCAGGCTGCAGGTCTTGAAGTCAACTCCATCAAAGACGTAACTCCTATTCCGCATAACGGCTGCCGTCCGCCGAAACGGAGACGCGTATAATCGTAGATAATTAACCAAGGTGTTTTGATTCTGAAATAGGAGGATTTTCCTAATGATCGATGATAACAAGTTTAAAGTTAAAACCGTCGAAATCAATGACGGCGGTACCTATGGAAAATTCGTATGTGAACCTCTCGATCGGGGTTACGGAATCACATTGGGTAATAGTTTGCGGCGTGTCCTCCTGGCATCCCTGGATGGCGTAGCAATCACTTCGATCAAAATCGATGGTGTTCTCCATGAATTTTCGACCATCCCCGGCGTTCGGGAAGATGTTTCGGAAATCATCCTCAACCTCAAACAGGTTCGGATGAAATTCCTGGACGATGATATCAACGAACTCGATATCACTGTCGATATCTCTGGTGAATGTGAATTCACTGCAAACGATCTTAACGTAAACTCAGACATTGAAATTTTGAACCCGGATCTTCATATTGCCACGCTGGATACGGACGCTGAAATCCGTATGCAGTGCCACATTGAACGCGGCAAAGGGTATGTTCCTTCTACGAAGAACAAGAAAGAAACGGATATGATCGGGGTCATCCCCATCGATTCGATTTTTTCGCCTATTGTGCGCACCAACTACGAAGTAGGCAATATCCGGGTCGGCAACGAAATGGATCACGATTCGTTGACGCTTGAAGTGACGACGGACGGCAGCATCAGTGCTGAAAACGCCGTCGCCAAGGCTGCATCCATTATGATCAGCTATTTGAATTACTTCCAGGACATCGCCACCGACGCCAAAGTCAATGACACGTTGGCTGAATTCACCAACAAAGATGGCGAAGAACCGGAAGCACCGACAGAACCGGACCTCAACGACATCAAGATTGATGTCCTCGATCTTTCCGTACGCGCTTCGAACTGCCTGAAACGTGCAAACATCTACACCTTAGGCGACCTCGTAGAACGGACGGAAGACGACTTGTCCAAGATTCGCAACCTCGGCAAGAAGTCTGTCGATGAAATCATTGAAAAGTTGCAAAAAGAAGGTTACGATTTAAAATCGAGTAACGAAGAATAGTTCGAGGAGGATGAACGATGGCTTATAGAAAGTTGGGACGAGACAGCTCCGCACGTAAAGCATTGCTGCGCAGCATTGTCACCTCTTTATTCCAGCATGAACGCATTGAAACGACAGAAGCAAAGGCAAAAGAACTTCGCAAAGTCGCTGACAAAATGCTTACCCTCGCAAAACGCGGCGACCTCCACGCTCGCCGTCAGGTCTTGGCATACATGATGGATGAAGACGTTGTCAAAAAACTGTTTGACGAAATTGCACCGAAATACAAAGATCGTCAGGGCGGTTACACTCGCATCATCAAAACTGGCGTTCGTCAGGGCGATGCTGCTCCGATGGTAATCATCGAATTAGTATAAGCTTGTAAGAAAAAAGGGGCTGTCGCAAGACAGCTCCTTTTTTGCACAAAGGAGTGATACAAATGCCATATCGTATGATGTTAGCTGTCAACTTTACACCGGAACGGCTGGACCAGGTCAAGCTCCTGGCCCTCTTGACGAAATCGAAGGTCAAGGCTGTTACGGAAGCGGAAAAAGGCGAAACCGTCGGCAAAGTCCTGGGACTGACTGACGAAGAAATCGCTGAAATCGCCGCTATGAAACAGGAAACGGAACAGACCAAGGTCCATGAACAGATGAACGAAGACGAAAAACTTCCGCCTGTCACCAAAGAAGCGCTGATCCTCTGCGGCTTCGATAACCAGGCTGTCAACCTGCTCCTGAGCAGCATCCGCCGGGGCCGCCTGAAGAACGTGCCCCTCAAGGCTATGTTGACGCCGAACAACATTTCTTGGACTATCGAAACGATTTTGCAGGAATTGTCGAAAGAACACGAATATTTTCATAAAAAGAGGTAAGACCATGCGTCCTACGACACTTTGCTTTCCCGTCCGCCCGGACGGGAAACTTTTATTAGGCCGCAAAAAACGCGGCTTCGGCGTCAGCAAATGGAACGGCTTCGGCGGTAAAATCGAAGCCGGTGAAAACTTCCTGCAGTGCGCCGTCCGGGAACTCCGGGAAGAAACGGGCCTCATCGCCAGGGAAGAGGACCTGGAACTCGTCGGCTTCCTGGACTTCCACTTCTCGGCCTCACCGGACCTGGACCACATCGGCTTCGTCTACTTCCTCCGCCAATGGCAGGGGACTGTCCAGGAAACCGAAGAGATGGAACCGCAATGGTTCGACCCGTCAGCCCTTCCGTATGATGAAATGTGGAAAGGCGACCGGACCTGGATTCCTATGCTGCTGAAAAAAGAAAAAGTCAAAGGCATCATTACCTTTGCCGAAGATAATGAGAATCTGCAACATCTAGAATTGTATCGCATAGACAATGTATAGATTCATGAGTTAGCTAAGACGACAGATAGACAATATCTGTCGTCTTTTGCAGTCTTGAGACAATTGCGACAAAATTCGGGTCTTGACATTGTTTTGGCATTTGGTTTACACTTATAAAGTATTAATAGGTGATAAAGAGAACGTAATCATTTTTAAAACTTTATGTATGAAATAGTAATAATGCATATTAATTATGCTTTTTATTTTATGATGAAGTGGAGTTTGATGACGATGAAGACGACCTTAATGAGTGCCCTCATGCTGAGTTTGGGTATGACGGCCAGCGTGTGGGCGGCACCGGCGACGACGGCCAACGTTTCCGTAGACAGCCCGTATTATGGCTATATCGAAAAATTGAGTGCCATGGGCTATCTCGATACTATGCCCAATGGGGCCAAACCGTACAGCCGCATGCAGATGGCTCAATGGGTCGTCCAGGCTCAGGATAAGGCACAGACCAAACCGATGCCGAAATACCTGGCGGACCAGGTCGATGCCCTGGCCCAGTACGTAGCCCCGGAAGTGGCTACCCTGCGTGGGGAAAAGACATACGATCTGTTGAAACTCCGCTCGGTCTCGCTGACGGCAGCGGCTCAGCTCTCAGATACATCGCGCCATTCCTATAGCCGCGCTGTCAATGCAGGCTGGCAGACCTTTGGCGCCAATCGCAATGGCTATAAATACGGCCGTGACGGCAATGGCATCTTGGAAGCTGAAATTTCCGGGAACATCGGCCATGAAACGGCTATCGCCCTGCGGCCGCGCTTCAGCTATGACAAGGACAACGACTTCAGTGCCAGCCTGGAAGAAGGTTATATCAAGACCCGTGCCGGTATCTGGGCCTTTGAAGCCGGCAAAGAAGCCATGACCTGGGGGCAGGGGGAAACGGGCAATCTGGCCTTAGGGAACAACATGCGTCCCTTGACGACCATCCAGGCGCACTTCATTGAACCGCAGAAAGTCGGCGGCTTCTTCCGTTTCCTCGGTCAGGCAGACGTCCACCTTTTCTACGGTTTCCTTGAAGGCGACCGGCGTGATCGTGCGGCTGCTCTAGGTTCGAAGTATAAAGATTCTGACGATGCCGGTCTCATCGGCATCCGCGCTGACTTTTCGCCGACATCATACTTCACCTTCGGCGTATCCCGCCTGTCCATGCTCGGCGGTGACGGCAATGGTCTGGATAGCTCTGACTGGGGCCATTGGCTTTATGGCCGCAATGACGATGCCGATAAGGACCGCTGGGATGACATTGCCGGCGGCGACTTCCGCCTGAGCCTGCCTGGCGTCACCTTCTATGGCGAACTCTACGGCGAAGACCAGTCGCATTATATGCCGTCCAAAGTCGCATACCGGGCCGGTATCTACCTGCCGAAACTGACTCATGACGGGTCCTGGGACATGACCTTGGAAATGGCCGATACCAGCGATGCCTGGTACGGTCACCAGCGCTTCAATAACGGCTGGACCTATCACGACGCCATCATGGGCGATGCCATGGGCCGCGATGCCCGCAAATACTACGGCGCCATCCGCCATTATTTGCCCAACGAAACATCCATCGGCCTCTATGCCCAGCGGACCGAAATGGAACGGGGCATGCGCATCCATCCTACAGTCAATGAATTCGGCCTCACTGGCCAGACCAAACTTGCCCAGGACGTCTACTTAAGCGGCATCATCGGCTACGCCAACGTAGAAAACGCCGACTTCACCATTCATACAGACCACGACAAATTCGCCACCGCCACCATCCAGTGGAGGTATTAGAATACGGCTCTCTTGATAGGCCCTTTTTGGCCCGTCATGGACTGACCGGAGGGAAGTGCATGACGGTTGCCAAAACGGAGAGCCGTGCTAGAGTTGTCAGCGAAGCTGACTGAGAGGTTTCGCAGGCCGGCGCCCACGACCAACCAACCTCTCCGGCCTTTCAGGCCACCTCCCCTATAAAGGGAGGCATAACGACGAACGATCTACGATGAACGACAGGGGCCCCGGCCCCCAGACGGAGAACTATCATGATAGACATTCACTCACATATTTTATACGACATTGATGATGGCTCTGAATCGCTGGACATGTCGCTGCAGATGCTGCGCATGTCCGTCGATTCCGGGGTCACCGATATTATTGCGACGCCTCATGTCAATCGTCAGGGCCATATACCGGCCTGGCAGACGATTCTCGACAAGGTAGCAGCCCTTCAGGAAGAAGCGGATAAGGCTCAGATTCCTATTCGTATCTATACGGGCGCGGAAGTGGAACTCAACGGCGATACGCTGCGCTTTATGAAGGAAAATCACGACGATTATTGTCTGGCTGGCAGCCGCTATGTCATGTTGGAACTGACCGACCAGTCCCAGCCGGATATCGTCGAAAAGATGATTTATGAGCTGCAAATGCGCGGGTTCCTGCCACTTTTAGCCCATGTAGAACGCTATGAGCGCCTCATGGAGCGTCCGGAAACGCTCTTGGCATGGATGAATAAGGGCGTCCTGGCTCAATGCAATACAGGCAGTTTCACGGGCTATTTCGGCTCGAAATTGCAGCAGCGCGTCCGCGACCTTTACCGCAATGGCATGATCCACTTCCTCGGCAGCGACGGGCATCGCGTGGAATTCCGCACGACGGATATCCGCGAAGCCCACGAAGAACTGGATCGCCTGGCCGCCAAGGATAAGCCGCATGTCAATCTTTGGAATATGGCGACGCGCAATGCCGAATATATCTTGAAAAACCGCGTCTTTTATCCCGATTTGCCGTCGCACTGGCAAAAGGAGAAAAAAGGCTTTTTCCATCGTCTCTTTGGTTGAACATAGGATGTGAATACAGATGTTAAAGAAAAGTATACTGGCACTGGTTGCTGTGACTGCTTTGTGGACCGGGACGGCCTGTGCTGAAGAGTATTATATGCGGCCTGGCGATGAGCTCAACATCGTCGTCACGCAGCAGCAGGACTTGGGCAATTCGTCATCGAATCAGTCTCCTTTCGTCGTCCGGCCCGACGGCAACGTATCCTTTCCCTTAGTCGGGGAAATCCACGCCGAAGGCATGACGGTCTCTCAGTTTACCAATGTCCTGCAGCAGGGCTTGTCCCGCTATATCGTCGATCCCGATGTATCCGTCAATATTTCCAAGTTAGGCCGCGTCCGGGTCTACGTCTTTGGCGAAGTCCGCAAACCTGGAGCTGTGGAATTAGATAAAGGCCATACCGTCATCGACGCCATCGGCGCCGCCCAGGGCTTTACGCGGGATACGGCGAAGAAGAAGATTTTCCTCATCCATCAGGACCAGCCGAAGTCGCTCATTCCCATTAACCTCAATAATATGCTCAAAACCGGCGATATGTCGCAGAACGTCACCCTTCGCGAAGGGGACATCCTTTACCTGACCAAGAACCATCGCATCGACTTTGCCCGCGATATTGCGCCGATCTTCAGCAGTATTTACATGATTACCGAAGCGAAAGACAACTTAGATAACAATTAGTATTTACCATACAGGAGTTGAACAGGGTGGAAGAAATAACCATTGATTTGAAAGACCTCTTTCAAGTTGTCATGGCCAACAAGAAGAAAATCGCGGCTATTACGGCGGCCTTCATGATTGCCGGCGGGGCCTATCTGCTCGTCGCGCCGCCGGTGTACCAGTCGACGTCGCTGCTGCGCATCAAGCAGGATAAGGGCCTGGGCGATTCGATTTTGTCCAAAGTGTCCGGCGGCAATGCCATGGACGATAAGCAGCGCATGATGACCGACGCGGAAATCCTCAAGAGCCGCAACGTCGTCCTGCCGGTCATCGCCCAGACAGAAGAACGCGATGAAGACGGGAAACTGCCCGATTATGATGGCTATGTCAAGAAGCACATCATTACCAAACCGTATAAAGATACAGAAATCCTGGAAGTCGACGTCACCGGCAAGTCGCCGGAACAGGCCCAGAAGGCCAATAACCTCATCATCAAGGGCTTTATGAACCGCCTGACCGAACTGAGCCATGACGAACAGAAGCGGACCCGCGAGTTCCTGGAAAAGAGGCTGGCCGCGTCCAAAGACGAATTGAGTCAGGCCGAAGATAAACTGCAGCAGTATCAAGCCGCCAACAAGATGTACTCTACCGACGACCAGATGAAGCAGCTTACGGATAAGCTGAACATTGTCGACAAGGCTAAAGCCGAAAACCAGCTCAACCTGGAAACGGCCCAGGCCGGCCTGAGCAGCGTCAATGAACAGCTCAGCTCGGCTGGCGTCTCCATCGCCGACAGCCCGGCTATCCAGCAGTATAAGACCCAGCTGGCTCAGCTGGAAGCGACCAAAGCCAGTTACGTTGGCAAATATACGGATGAACATCCGAAGATGCAGGAAATCAACAACCAGATCAACTCCACCCGGGATTCTCTGAATCAGGAAATCAGCAAGATTGTCGCCCAGCAGGCGCCGTCCAGCAGGGCTTATTGGCCGATAAATTCAAGAACGAAGCGGCCATCGCCGTAGCCCAGAGCAAAAAGACGGCCCTGGACCAGATGGATTCGGAAAATGACGCCATCATCGCCTCCCTACCGGAAAAGGAACAGGGCTTCGTCCGCGTCAAGCGCGATGCCGACGTCAACAACGAAATCTATGTCATGTTGGCTAAACGCCTGGAAGAAGCCAAGGTCGCCGAAGTCATGGTGCCGAACGAAGTACAGGTCGTCGACTGGGGGACATTGCCGGAAAAACCGATTAAGCCGCGGAAAGTCCTGATTATGGCCATCATGACCTTGTTAGGTCTCATCGTCGGCATGGGGACGGTCATCGTCCAATCCCTCATGTATCGCAAGATACGGACGGCCGAAGACGTGGAAAAAGAATTGGGCCTGCCTGTCCTGGGCATGATTCCCGATACCAATACCTTGCAGAAGGAACCGGACAGCAGCCATGGCCTGTGGTCGAAACTTAGGAGGAAATTATGGCGGAAATAGATTTCATCACCCATTATGACAGCCGGTCGCCGGTAGCCGAAGCCTATCGGGCCATCCGGACGAATTTACAGTTTTCTGGTGCCGGCAAGACCTTGAAGACCATCGTCTTTACGTCGGCCATCCCAAACGAAGGGAAGTCGACGACCGTCGCCAACTTGGCCATTACCATCGGGCAGGACGATAAAAAAATCCTGCTCATCGACTGCGACATGCACAAGCCCGTCATCCATCGCCGTTTCAGCCTGCTCAACCGGGGCCTGAGCAACTGCTTTGCCGAAGACTTGCCCCTGAAAGAAGTCATCCAGGCCGACGTCTTTCCCAACCTCGACATCGTCACCAGCGGTCCCATCCCGCCGAACCCGGCTGAACTCCTGGGCTCGAAGAAGATGAAGGCCCTCTTGCAGGAAGCAGCGGAAATGTATGATTACGTCTTCCTCGACATGCCGCCCGTCCTGGCCGTCACTGATGCCGTACTCATGAGCAGCCAGACCGACGGTACCATCCTCGTCCTGGGCAGCGGCGACATCAGCCCGGACGAAGGCAAACAAGCCAAAGAACTCTTAGAAAAAGTCCACGCCAACATCCTCGGCGTCATCTTAAATAAAGTCCCACAGCACCACAAGAGCGGCTACTATTACTACTACTATTACGACGAAAATCATAATAAAAAACGGAAACGCCGTTAGTAGTATGGCTCCCCGGATAGGCCCTTTTTGGCCCGTCAGGGACTGACCGGAGGGAAGTGCAGGACGGTTGCCAAAACGGAGAGCCGTGCTGGAGCTGTCAGCGAAGCTGACTGAGGGGTTCTTACAACGACCAGTCAGCTATATATCCAACTGGTCAATGTGGCATGGTTTCACGACCGGCGGCCTGCGGTCTGCGACCGGCAAACCAACCTCTCCGGCCTTTTGGCCACCTCCCCTATGAGGGGAGGCTTAACGACGAACGACGGGGCCACCGGCCCCAAACTCAACGAAAGGAATGAAAAAAGGTCATGAAGACCCGTGTCTATCCTACGTCACGTAAACTTTTCGGTTTACTCGGTGACGTGACTATCATCACCCTAACTTACATACTCCTGACCTATCTGATTATCCCGCCGAGTGCGTGGGAAGTACATCAGGCTTTATACTCGGGGATGCTGCCGATTGCCGTTATCTTCACGGTCATGATGTTCAGTATCAACGGTCTTTATACGATTGAACACAAGCGCTTCAGCGAAGTCCTGATCAGTCTGGCTGTCAGTCTCTTCCTGGTCCTCATCCTGGTCATGGCCTTGAGCTTTGTCATTCATGAATTCGCTTATTCCCGGGTCTTGATTATTTCCAGTACGGCCGTACAATTCGTCCTGCTCGGCTTTTGGAAGCGGGCCGTCCAGCGTTGGGAACAGAGCCTTCATCCCGTCCGCCGCGTCATGATTATGGGCAACGAAGACGAATGTCGCCATGTCCATTACCGCATGAGTGCCCAGCCTCAGCTCAAGCTGAAGCTCCAGCACGTCATCATGGACCCGCAGAAGGATTGGCGTCAGGAACTGGAATCCTGCGACATCGACACACTCATCATCTGCTCGGATATCCCCATTACGACTAAGGCGGATATCGTCAACTATTGTACGGATAAAGAAATCCAGCCCTACATCATTCCCGGCTCTTACGAAATCTTCTGCAACGGTGCGATGCTGCAGAAAATCGACGACATCCCGGTCTTCCGGCCCAAGAGCCTGCGCCTCAGCGTAGAACAACGGGCCGTCAAGCGTACTGTCGACATCATCGTGGCCGGTATCGCTGCCATCTGTGCCTTGCCCTTCGCCATTCCCGTCGCTCTGGCTATTAAACTCGGTGATGGCGGTCCCGTCCTCTACAGCCAGGTCCGTGTCGGCCGCTTCGGCAAGGAATATAAAGTCTATAAATTCCGTTCCATGCGCGTCGATGCGGAAAAATATTCCGGTCCCCAGCTGGCGACGGAAGACGACCCGCGCATTACCAAAGTCGGCAAATTCATCCGCGCCACCCGCCTGGACGAACTGCCGCAGATCCTCAACGTCCTCAACGGCGACATGAGCCTCGTCGGTCCTCGACCAGAACGGCCTTTCTTCGTCGAAAAATTCAAACAAGAAAACCCCGAATACGCCTATCGCCATAACGTCAAACCGGGCATCACCGGCCTGGCCCAAGTCTTCGCAAAGTATAACACCACGCCGTATGACAAACTCGTCTACGACTTGATGTACATCGAAAACTACAGCATCGTAGAAGACTTCATCATCATGATCCAGACCATTAAAATCCTAGTCACCAAGAGCGCCACCGAAGGCAAAGACGTCAGCGGCAAAGACCTGGACCTAAGCAAATTCCAGCGCTAAAAAGCCCTTAAAGCCTCCCCTGATAGGCCCTTTTTGGCCCATCAGGTGCTGACCGCAGGGAAGCGCAAGATGGTTGCCAAAACGGAGAGCCGTGCTGGAGGTGCCACAAAGTGGCGGAGAGGTTCTTCCTATTTTTACAAAGGATGGATTATTTATGCCTGTCAATTATTCTGTTTTAATGTCTGTCTACTACAAAGAGCATCCTGATTACTTGCGGCAAAGCATGCAAAGCATTTACGACCAGACCGTCCCGACCGACGACTTCGTCCTCGTCTGTGATGGCCCATTGACGCCGGAACTGGATACCGTCATCGCCGACATGCAGCAACAATTCGGGCCGCGCCTGAACGTCTGCCGTCTTTTGAAAAACGGTGGCCTTGGCAAAGCCTTAAACTTCGGTATCGGGCAATGCAAAAATGAACTCGTCGCCCGCATGGATTCAGATGACGTCAGCCGTCCCGACCGGTGTGAACGACAACTTGCCGTATTTCGGGACCATCCCGAATACAGCCTGGTCAGCGGTATCGTAGAAGAATTCAGTGATACCATTACTAATGTATCCGTTCGCCGTATCGTTCCCGAACACCAAAACGACATCATTGACTTTGCCAAGAAACGCAATCCTTTCAACCATCCTTGTATTATGTACAAAAAAAGCGACGTAGAAGCTGCCGGAGGCTATCAAGACTTCTACCTGTTAGAAGACTACTACCTTTGGATTCGCATACTCCAACAAGGCTTTATCGGTTACAATTTGCAGGAGCCGCTGCTGTGGATGCGGGCCGGCAGTGATATGTATAAACGACGAGGCGGCTGGAAATATGTCCAGTCTCAGCGCAATCTCTTCAAATACATGGCACAAACTGGGTTCATCACAAGAAACCAATACCAGATTCAGAGCATGATTCGTCTGATTGGAGCTATTGTACCTAATTGGTTACGGACATTTTTATTTAAACAAATCTTGCGAAAATAATGGGATAAGGAGCAATGCGGAATGAAGTTGGCGATTTTGTTGCTTTGTCATAAAAACGCAGAGCAAATTAATCTTTTTCTTGAGACATTAAAGCATCCAGACATCGAATTTTTTATTCATATGGACAAGAAGGCTGACATCGTAGATCAACTAATCAAACGACCAGATATCCATGTGTTACCGGATAATCTTCGTGTCGATGTGAAATGGAGCGGATTTTCAATGATTGAAGCAACGCTTAATCTATTGAAAGAAGCTTACAAAACGACTAGATTCGATTATTATTGGCTTTGCAGCGGACAAGATTTTCCCTTAAAGTCTCCGGGGGAGATTATTGAATATTTCAGTCAGCATGTTGGCCGTAATTTTGTATCTCTTCGTCCGTCTTATAATTATCGAAACGATCATCATGAAAATCATCTTGATAAACGAAATGTAATGAAATATCCGGAATTTTTTATGGATAGAACTTTTTCTAAAAGAGTCCTCAAACGTTTGTATATAGAAATATCGGGGGGGTGGAATTCTACTTATTATATTTTTCGTAGGAAGGATAAATTTTCCACCCTTTCTTTTTATTTTGGGCCACAATGGATTGCTATTACAGATTCTTTCACCAAGTGGTTATTATCATATTTGTCCGATAATCCTTGGTACGAAGAAGGGTACAAATCCAGCTTGACGCCTGATGAATCTTTTTTTCAAACGTTATTTATGATGTCGCCCTATAAAGAAACAAGACATGATTATCTGCATTATGTTGATTGGACTAGCCAAGATGGAAAAGTCAAAAATAGTCCTAATACACTGACGATAGCCGATTATGATGCTATGAAAAATTCTGGATACTTAATGGCTCGGAAATTTGATATGAATGTGGATAAGGAAATTATAGGGGAATTAAAAAATAGCTTTTAATCTATGATATATATGAGGATGACTATGGAGAAAAAAATATCAGGGCGTTGCATGTGCCCGAAATAAGGGTATTTCAGAAGCTCAAGGGCAGTACCTGGCCTTTCTGGACAGTGATGATTTATGGCATCCTCGAAAATTGTTTAATCAGGTTAGCTTTATGCAGAAGTATCACTATGCATTTACCTATACTTGGTATCGCCAATTTAGTGGCGATATTCATCATTTGGGGAATCTGGTTAAAACGAAAACAGCCGTTGACTATAGAGAGCTTTTAAAAGGTAATGACATCGGCTGTTTGACGGTTATGATTGATTGTAGTCAGGTACATGACATTGCCATGCCGTCTCAGAGACATGAAGACTATATCACTTGGCTCAACATCTTAAAGCAAGGCGGAAAAGCCTATTCCTTGCCAAAAGAATTAGCCTATTATCGAAAAGAAAATGGATCACTGACTAGCAATAAATGGAAAAGCTTAACCTGGACTTGGCAGGTATATCGAAAAAGTCAAAAATTATCCTTGGTATCAGCTAGTTTTTATATGGCTTATTATATTATAAGAGGTATGAAAAAACATTTTTTATAATTGCGAATTATTGCAACTAAAAGGGAGAGAGGAATGTCTTGAAAATATTGATTTGTTCCGTGCATTTCGGCCCTGGCCATACGGCACATCTAGATGCATATAAACATTCGTGGGTCTGTCTTTCAGATTACTTTGTTAACTGGATGTTTGATTATTTGAAAGAATATCCTAGTTTTATCGAATACTTGTTCAACTCATTGAATCCAGATGAATCAATTTTTCAAACCTTGTTGATGGCATCTCCATATAAAAATACGAGACATGATTATCTGTATTATGTTGATTGGACTAGCCGAGATGGAAAAATCCCCAATAGTCCTAATACACTGACGATAGCCGATTATGATGCTATGAAAAATTCTGGATACTTAATGGCTCGGAAATTTGATATGAATGTGAGTAAGGAAATTATAGGGAAATTAATAAATAGCTTTTAATCTATAATATATATGAGGATGACTATGGAGAAAAAAATAAAAGTTTTAATAGTTGTGTTTAACCTTTCAGTAGCTAATGGTGTATCGAGTTATGTTATGAATTATTTTCGCAATTTAGATCATAATAAAATTATAATGGATTTTGTTGTATACCAAGATGTTGAAACTCCCTATAGTAAAGAAATAATAGATAATGGGGGGCATATTTTTAAGGTTCCATCTATCAAGAATCTTTCTTCTCATATGAATACAAGTAAAAAAATTATTTGTCAAGGTCAGTATGACATTGTTCATGATAATATTCTTATCTTAAGCTACTTTATTATGCATTATGCAAAAAAATACAAAGTTCCGGTTAGAATATTGCATAGCCACAATTCTCGATTGGGTGAAACTAAATATAAAGAGCTTAGAAATAAATGGTTGCTTCCTGTTTTATTGAATACTGCAAATGCTTATTTTGCTTGTTCTGATTTGGCTGCTCAGGCATTATTTGGAAAGAGACCATATGTATTTGTTCCCAATGTTATTTCTGTCAAGAAATTTAGTTTCAACGAAAGTGTTCGAGAAAGGGTCAGAAATCAATTTCATTGTGGCAATAAGTTTATTATTGGAACTGTTGGACGGTTAGCCGCACAAAAAAATCCATTTTATGCTATTGATACAATTATACAAGTATATGAACATAACTCAAATATTCAATATTGGTGGGTTGGTAGTGGTCCATTAATGGGTCGTGTAAAAGCATACATTGAAGAAAAAAATGCGACTTCATATATTCGATTGTTCGGCAGCCGAAATGATATTGCAGATTTGTATCAAGCTATGGATTTGTTCTTTTTGCCATCTCTTTTTGAAGGGCTACCTGTAACTGGGGTAGAAGCACAAGCGATGGGACTGCCGTGCTTATTATCGGATACTATTACGAAGGAAGTCGTTTATACTGACCTTGTAACTTTTTTTTCAATTAATACTCCCGCTGAAATTGTAAGTACGCATTTTATGAATATAAGGCATGAATTAAGTGGTGAACAACGAAAAAAGTATTATCGATTAAGCTTAAATAGTATATTTTCTGATACTAAGGCTGGGGAATATCTGCTTAAAAAATATTATGAATACTTATATCAGCTGAAGATTAACTAATAAGTATATGCAGTTGTTTGCAAATGGAGAGGATAGTACCAATGAATGCTAAAATTAGTGTAATTGTCCCTGTTTATAATGTAGAAAAATATCTGAAAAATAGTATCGATAGTATTCTTAATCAAACTTATGAAAATTTTGAAATAATACTTGTTGATGATGGTTCTACAGATTGTTGTCCCGAAATTTGTGACTGCTATGCAAAAAAAAATGATAATATTCGTGTTTTACATAAAATAAATGGTGGTTTATCAGATGCTCGCAACGCCGGCCTTAAAGTTGCAAAAGGAGACTATGTTACATTTATTGATAGTGATGATTACGTTCATCCATTTTATTTAGAAGTATTAATGCATGCATTAGCACTAACCAATGCAGATATTGCAGTAGTTGGGATAAAGTGTGTTTATGATGTTAAAAACATGGATTCTATAAAGATATCCGATATTCCAATTATAAAATATCCTGCTAAGGCAGCGCTCTGTAAAATTTTATATCAACAATTTCATGACGTTTCTGCTAATGGCATTTTGTTATCTAGAAATTTAGCAAATAAGTATTTTTTTCCATTAGGGAAAAAGTTTGAAGACCTTTTTACTACATATAAATACTATTTAGCAAGTAATACAGTCGCTTTTATTTTTCAACCTTTATATTATTATTTTCAGCGAAATGATAGTATTATGAGGGGAAGGGATGAAAAGACTTTTGATGATTGGATTGAATCTTCTAATTGTTTAGTGCAAAATTGCGGTTTTGACACCTCGATTGAGAAAGCTGCTATAAATAAACAATTTAGTAATTTTAAATTTCTTATTTTATTATTATATAAATACAAAAAAATATATCCTAGACAATATGAAACTGTGGCGACGACATTAAAAAGTAATAAATTAAAGATATTGTTGGATTGTCAATCAACTTTTGCAAATAAAATAGCAGCTATATCATTATTTTGGGGGATTAAAGGGTTAAGATTTCTTTATTATTTGAAACGTATGTAACACCATAGTAATTGGGAGGAAGAATATTTTGGCAATCTATTCAATAACTTGCTTTGTTTCTGTCCTATTGGCTTGGATAATGGAACATATTAAATATGAAAAAAAAACGCTTAATAGTTTTACAAAGGCCGTTCTTGTATCTGTTCCTGCAATTATTATTACTGGTTTTCGTTATGGAATAGGATCGGATTATTTCTCTTATCAAAATATTTTTTATTTTTCTGATAATTTTAAAGAACCATTATTTTTAGCATTTAATCAACTTATCCAATTCATGGGAGGCGGATTTTATACTTCCGTCTTTATTATTTCAATAATTTTTTTTGTTTTAGTTTTTTGGCAAATTTTTAGGGATTCTAAATACCCATGGCTTAGTGTATTTTTGTTATTTGGCATGATATACTTTTTTGCTTTTATGAACGCAATGAGACAATTCTTGGCAATTAGCATTTTGGTTTATTCACTAAGATTTTTAGAAAAAGAAAAAGATATATTATTTTTCTTTTTTTTAGGTATTGCTGTAGGTATACATCATGCTAGTATTCTATTTATCTTTGCATATCTCATGGTAAAAATTAAAGCTGACTTTAAAGTTATTATTTTGATTACGCCTTTAGTGTATATATTATCTTACATAGGAAAAGATTTTATAATTGGACCTTTAATATCTTTGCTGGATTACTCAAGATATTTTGGCACTTCTATTATTGGATATAGAGTCATTGGCAATTTTTTATGGCAAATTATATTAGTAGTTCTTTCTTGCTTAGTTTATAATAAGGCGGCTTCGGAAGAAGAGCAAAAAAAATATAAGCTGTATTTTAATATACAAATATTATCTTTGTGGGTATATTCCTTTTGGGGAGGAATCGACCTTAATGAAATACAAAGGTTGTTAGCCTATTTTCAATTTCCAAGTATAATATTTGCACCTATTGTATTGCAAAGAATTCAATCTAGAGGAATTAAAAATTGTATTATTATATTGATACTTGTATACTTTATAATTAATATTTTTATTACTATTGCTATTAATAATGAAAATGAAACATTACCATATAGGATGATTTTTGATATTATGTATTAGCTTGTTAATATTTATTGATAATAGGAGGTTGCGGTGATACCTAAAATTATTCATTATTGTTGGTTTGGGGGAAATCCCAAGCCCAAAGATGTTGAAAAATATATTGAGTCATGGAAAAAGTATTGTCCTGATTACGAAATCAAAGAATGGAATGAATCGAATTTTGATTTAAATGAAAATACTTATTGTAAAGAAGCTTATGAAGCTAAGAAATGGGCTTTTATTACGGATTATGTTCGGCTAAAGGCTTTATATGAATACGGTGGCTTTTATATGGATACAGATGTAGAAGTTGTCAAGTCTTTGGAACCATTGCGAATTTTTGATGCAGTGTCGGGATACGAGGCACCGACTCGTATCTCGACAGGAACCATGGGTTCCTGTCGAGATAATGAATGGATTGGCATGTTGTTACGGTATTATGATAATCGCCATTTTTTAAAGGAAGACGGTAGCTTTGATTTAACTACAAATGTCGAAGTCATTACCCATTTAACCAGTCAAAAATATGGACTCGTATTTGATGGAGAAAAGAAAACTTTCGGAAACAATATGGTTTTGTTGCCCTTTGATTATCTTTGTGCTAAGGACATGAATACTGGTGAGGAAAAAGTAACAGATAATACGTTTACAATACATCATTTTACAGGCTCTTGGCTTCCTAAAGAAACTAAAGAGTATATTAAAATTTTCCATTATTATCATCAAAGATACAGAGAGCGAGGATTTCCTGAATTTCTGGCATTTCAATTAACTCGAATTAGTACTGCATATGCTCAAGGTGGTATTTTGTATATTTTGAAGAAACTATATAATAAAATGTACAAGTAGTACGTTAAGGAATTGCCATAAAGGAAGTTGCTTATAGTTTTTAATTAAAATAAAGTTAATTTGTTTGAAGATAAGAGGGGAGGACTTAATAAATGAATTTTTTTTGTGAGTTTTTGTCTAATGAGTGGGAAAAAACGATATTTGCAGCGATTGCACCGATTGCACCGATTGCTTCAGCGATTACCGCCATATTAGTGTAGGGTGTGTCAAGAGTTTTGTGTAAATCGATTCAATAAGCAACATCGTATTGCTGC
>ERZ507026.244-NODE-244-length-29645-cov-5.618858_pt1 | contig 29645 bp, 29 predicted proteins | sample MGYA00512876_ERZ507026 | MGnify/ENA metagenome assembly ERZ507026 | reverse complement strand
AATTCGAGCCCCCTAGAAAATTTGGATACCCGACTAATTAGACTTCATATATTGAAGTCTTTTTTTTATTTTTATATAATATTATTATGATTAAAACGAAACAAATCACAAAAGGCGCTATGGTTTGCGCTATTTATGGTGCTTTATTATTCTTAAATCAACAAAGTGCATTAATGATTGAATCCAGTGCTTCTTGGATTTTTGCCTTTCCTGTGCTCATTTATACCGCGATGAGTGGAGTCAAAATGGGAGCTTTAGTAACCGTCTGTATGGGCTTGATGACAATGTTTTTCGGAGGATTTACAACATGGTTTTATAGTTGGACCTCTTTATTGATTGGCTTTTTATATGGAATAGGTGTTTTTAAGCATTTTAAGAACATGACAAATTTTATATTTTGTTTTATTTTATCTGTTCTAGCGAATCTATGCATTATTCTATTGTGGAGTACATTATTTGGAATTGATTTTTATGAAGATTTCCATTTAATTTCACAATATATTCCATTTATTAGTTTAAAGGTATTCACATATCTTATGATAGGCATGTTGGGTCTTTTACAGGCTTTATGCATACATTTAGTGGCATTAATGATCTGTATGCGAATGCATATGGATATTGTGCCACTGCAGCCTTTATCAAAGATACAAAGTCCAAGATGGGTAGGCGTTTTCTCTATTGTCATTTGGATTGGGTTCTTTTTAATTCAAAATGTGATAGAATGTCCAACGGGGATAGTTGATTTTACACAAGTTATTTTCTTTGTAGATTGTACTTTGTTACTATATTTTGGCGTTGTTTACTTTATGAGTTTATGTGTAAAGCACCAAAAAAAGAAATGGTCATTTATTTCTATTTTTGGCGCATTTATACCAGGACTTAACATGTTGTGGATGTTGATGGGAGAGTTAGACTGTCTTTTGCAGTTGAGAAGAGAATAGAGGTTTTCTATATGAAGCAGTTTGAAAAGTGGCGCAGTTTATGTGCTACAGGCCTTGTTTTAGGTCTTATTTTATCGATTCTGTTGTTTGTGAAAAAAGAATATATTTTCATGTTTGTTGCCTTAATCTTAGTGTTTATATTTACTTTTGCCTTTTTTGGTTTTTGGGCAGCCTTGAAAAAGCATGGGATGAAAACGGAAGTCGATATTTCTAGAGTTTTAGGAAAAGATGCGAAAGATGCATTGAATTTTGGAGATGTTGGTATTCTTACTTATAATGAAGAATATATTGTGACATGGGCCTCACCTTTTTTCAAAGAAAAGGGAATTGAATTAACGAATAATAAACTAACAAGCTGGATTAGTAATATTCGTACTTTATTTGATGATGATGTGGATATGGTGATTGGAAAGTCAGAAGGACATGTTTATGAAATCACGCGTAAAAGAGATGCTCAAATATTGTATGTGAAGGATATTACGGATTACTATAATATGCGCCAGCAGTATTTAGATAACGAAATCGTGATTGGTTTATTGCAGTTGGATAACTACATGGAATATCAGTCTTATGAAAATGAAGAAATCATGGCCCAAATCAATACACATTTAAGAGCTTCTTTAGTTACTTGGGCAAAAGACAACAAAATGTTTGTCAGACGTTTACGTTCAGATCGTTTCTTAGTTATTTTAAATAAAGAAATATTAACTGAGGTGCGTAAACAAAATTTTACGATTTTGCAGTTAATTAAGGATGAAGCAAATAAGTTAGATGTATCAATTACGTTGAGTATGGCCTTTGCGTATGGATCCAATGATTTTACTGTGCTAGATGATATGGTCAACGAATTGATTGAATTAGCACAAAGCCGTGGTGGAGATCAGGCAGCTATCCGTGCGAGTGGAGGAACCGTTCAGTTTGTGGGTGGAAATTCCGAAACAACTTCTACACGTTCAAAGGTTCGTGTGCGTATTATGGCTCAATCTATTCAAGAAGCGATTATGGAATCGAATCGTGTTTATATTGCAGGACATGTCATGAGTGATTTTGACTGTATGGGAGCTTGTCTTGCCTTATCAAACTGGGTACATGCGTTAGGCAAGGAAGTATATATTGTATTAAAAGATGTACCTAGAGATGAACAATTGCAGGAAGTAATGAATACATTTAGAAGTGTAGTGCAGGAACGTCATACTTTGATTACACCAGATGAAGCTATGGCAACCATGGACTTCAATAAGGATCTATTGATTATGGCTGATCATGGTATTCCGGCTATTTCGAGTGCGAAAGAGTTTGTGGATCAATGTAACCGTATTTTAGTAATAGATCATCATAGACGTAGTGACACGTTTGTAAAGCACACTTTATTAACGTATGTGGAAAGTACGGCAAGTTCAACTTGTGAATTGATTGTAGAATTACTTCAAAATATTCCAAACCATATTCCAATCTATGAATTGGAGGCTACTGTTATGTATTTGGGTATTTTAGTGGATACAAATCGATTTAAAATGCATACAGATGCTCGTACTTTTGAGGCGGCAGCAGCTCTACAAAATTGGGGAGCTAATACAAAGCGTGCTGAAAAAGCATTGTGCGAAGACTATTTGTATTTCTCTATGAAGAATGCGTTGATACAACAGGCTCGACCTTACTATGATCATTTTATGATTGCGGCTATTGAGGATGAAGTGTTAGAAAAAACAATGATGGCACAAGTGTCGCAGGCATTATTATTGATTAAGGGTTGCATGGCTAGCTTTACAATTGCGAAGGTTAGAACAAATCCTAGCGCAGTAGCGGTAAGTGCTCGTAGTGATGGTTCTTACAATGTTCAAAAGATTATGGAAAAATTAAATGGTGGTGGTCATTTTAGTGCAGCTGCCGTTGAAAGAGAGGACGTATCCGTACAACAGATGAAGGATATGATTCTAAAGTGTATTGAGGAGGAACAGAAAAATGAAAGTAATATTGCTTAAAGATATTCGTAAATTAGGAAAAAAAGATGATGTAGTAGAAGTAAGCGATGGTTATGCAAGAAATTTCTTGTTCAAAAATAAATCGGCTATTGCGTATACAAAGGGTTCTGCCAAAGTTCTAGATCAACAAATGGAAGAAAGAGCAGAGCATGAAGCAGAATTAAAGAAAGAGGCAGAAGCTTTAAATGAAACTTTAAAGGGAATTACTTTAGAGTTTAGATTGAGTACAGGTAAAAATGGTGCTACTTTTGGTTCTGTTTCAAGTAAACAAATTGTTGAAGCCTTAGCTAAAAAAGGAATTCGTGTAGATAAAAGAAAACTTCAATTGGAACAATCCATTGCCTCTTTAGGGGTAACGCGTGTTCCTGTTGATTTATATCGTGGACAAGTGATTGGTGAAATTGTTGTTCATGTAAGTGAAAAGGCATAATATGTCTCGTGAAATGCCTAACGCAGTTTCTTTGGAACAATCTGTGCTTGGTTCTTTAATGGTATATCCAAGAGTCATTCAAGATTGTCAGGAACTCGATTTACATGCAGAAGAATTTTATTTACCTTCTCATCAGCAGATTTATCAGGCAATTTGTACAGTTCATGAAAATGGACAGCCAATTGATATGAATACGGTCGTAAATCGATTACAGGAAACCGATCAGTTGGAGTCGAGTCAAGGAGCAGATTATATTATTCGTTTGGCAGATTCAGCCATTTCAAGTGCGACATCAAGATCGTATATTGAAACAATTAAGAATAAGGCACAACTAAGAAGATTGATTTATGTTGCGGATAAAATCAGTGAAGAAGGCTATTCATCTGGTGAAGATATTGATACGGTACTAGATGATGCGGAACGATTAGTTATGGATGTAACTCGTCATCGTAGGGGAAGTGAATTTGAATCGAGTGAAGAAATTGTTACTCGTGTTATTAATGAATTAAAAGAGCTTCGTACGATGAAAGGTGTAACTGGAATTGAAACGGGTTATGTCTTGCTGGATCGTATGACAAACGGCTTTCAACGAGGAGATCTAATTATTCTTGCGGCTCGTCCAGCCATGGGAAAGAGTGCCTTGGCTTTAAATTTTGCAGCTCAAGTTGCGAAACGTAATGAAGGAGCTGTTGCGATATTTTCACTGGAAATGCCTAGTGATTCGATGATGAAGCGTTTAATGAGTTCTGAATCTCAGGTCTATTCGGATAAGCTTCGTAGTGGTAAACTGACAAATGAAGAGATGTCTCGTTTGTATGAGGCAGGTTCACATTTGAGTGAAAGAAAGATTTATATTGATGATACAAGTAGTATCAAGGTATCTCAGATTTTTTCGAAGTGTCGTAAATTAAAGAGTGAAAATGGCTCGATTTCTTTAGTTGTGATTGACTACTTGCAGCTGATTACAGGAACGCGTGCCGATTCTCGTCAACAAGAGGTCAGTGATATTTCGCGTAATCTAAAGATTTTGGCAAAAGAAATGGAATGTCCAGTTATTGCGCTTTCTCAGCTTTCTCGTAAGGTTGAAGAAAGAACAGATCATGAACCACAATTATCCGATTTGCGTGAGTCTGGATCTATTGAACAGGATGCCGATATCGTAATGTTTCTATATCGTAGCAATTATTATGATAAAGATAAGGAATCACAAGAAGAAACAGAGGTTGTTGATTTGTCTTTGGCAAAGCATCGTAATGGTGGTATTGGAAAGATTCAATTGGCTTTTGAAAAGAATATATCTCGCTTTACAAATTTAGAAGCATCAGGAGATGATATTTATGCGCATTGATTTGTTGTGTAGTGGCTCTAAAGGCAATAGCTGTTTAATTCGTCATCAGAATACACAATTATTAATTGATTGTGGTTCAACCAAAAAGTATTTGATGGAAAGTTTTAAAAAAGTGAATGCCAAGGTGGATGACACGAATGGGGTTTTGATTAGTCATGCGCATTCGGATCATGTTTCACAGTTAAAGCATTTTAATCATTTGGATGTGTATTCCTATTGTGATTTAAAGGATGCATTGGATAAGCATGATGTTATTCCCAATCAAAAGCTGATTATCAATGATTTAAGTATACAATTTTTAGGTTTATCTCATGATTCACCTCATACGATTGGGTTTGTGGTTGAATCAGATAGTGAAAAGCTTGTGTATGTAACAGATACAGGTTATGTGCCGAATCAAATTAAACCGTATATAGCGAATGCAGATTATTATATTTTTGAAAGTAATCATGATGTTAATCGTTTGATGCAGACAAAGCGTCCGATGTTTTTAAAGCAGCGTATTCTTAGCGATAGTGGGCATTTGAATAATGAAGATTCAAGTTTGAACTTAACTTCTCTGATTAATGCGAAGACAAAGAATATTGTCTTGGCACACTTGAGTGAAGAGGCGAATACGCAAGATCTAGCTTTGGATACTTTTTCAGATGTATTACTAAGAAAGGACTTACATCCTTCTGGAATTGATGTAAGAGCGGCCAAGCAGTTTGAAATTTTGACAATTGATTAGAATTGTTTACTGATTAAAAAATTGAATATCTATATAATTAAGCACTGGAAGATTTGGTGAAAACCCTTTCTTTCAGTGTTTTCTATTATGGACAAGGATGGTATAATTATGGCTATAAAGGTAGGTAATTTAAATGTTAACAGTTATTGATCATCCGTTAATTAAGCATAAGCTAACAGTTATGCGAAAAAAAGATACGGGGACGAAGGATTTTCGTCAAAACTTAGATGAAATTGGAGGTTTAATGGTTTATGAAATCACACGTGATTTGCCGTTGAAACCAGTTGAAATTGAAACTCCAATTTGTCAGTACACTGGCTATGAATTGGCTAAAAAAGTGGTTATTGTTCCAATTCTACGTGCAGGACTTGGAATGGTAAATGGAATTCAGGATTTGATTCCAACCGCAAAAATTGCACATGTAGGTATGTATCGTGATGAAGAAACTTTGGAGCCTCATACTTATTTTGAAAAGTATCCAAAAAATTTAGATGAAGCTATCACAATCGTTGTGGATCCAATGTTGGCTACAGGTGGATCTAGTGTAGCAGCTATTGATATGGTGAAAAAGCAGGGAGCTACAAATATTAAATTAGTTTGTTTAGTTGGTGCACCGGAGGGTGTAAAAACAGTTGAAGAAGCCCATCCAGATGTAGATATTTATTTAGCTTCTTTAGATGATCATTTAAATGAACATGGATATATTGTTCCTGGTTTAGGAGATGCAGGGGATCGTATTTTCGGTACGAAGTAATTGATGAAACCTTACGCTTTTTCGGGAATGTTATGCACAAGCATGCTGATATTTGGCCTAATAGGATACAATATTGATGGTTGGTTACATACAACACCATTGTTTGTGATTGTGGGTTTGATGTACAGCATAATAGGAAGCATTATATTATTAATAAAAAAATCGAGGTAAAATGATGCAGCAAATGAATAAAAAAATAGAAAAATATACTATAATTTTAAGTTTGATTTGTTCCTTGATTTGTGCGTTTGTTTTTCATTCTCAAATGATTCAAGTATTTATAGCTGTTTGGATAGGTTGTGCTACTGGTTTATTCGGTTATCATAAAATAGTTCAAATGGCTTTAAATATCCCGGCTGATGAAGGTGCAGGAAAAAAAGTGGGTACACAGGAATATATGAAAAGATATTTTATGTATGGCTTTGTTCTAGTGGTTTGTCAATTAATGAAATTGCCAATTTTGGCTGTTCTAGCTGGGCTTATGTGCAATAAGGGAGCTATTCTTTTATATGCACTAAAAGAAAAGGAGGATTTCCATGAGTGATGTAAGTGCAATTATCATTCACGTCGGAAAGTTTTCTCTACAGATTCAGCAATCTATTCTTGTATGGCTTGGAATTTGTGTGTTCTTTGCGTTCTTCTTTTATTTTGCAGGGAAGAAGATTGAACAGCAGGATCCATCTAAAGCGAGCAAGGGGATTGTGTATATTTGCGAAGAGATGTATAACTTAGTGCTTTACATAATTAAAGATAACTTAAGGGAAACAACGAAGAAATATGTTCCAATGTTTGGCACTTTGACTGTGATGATGATTGTAAGTAACTTAATTGGTTTGATTGGCCTTCAAAATCCAACGAGCAATGTAAGTTTTAATGCGACTTTGGCTGTCACAATGTGGTTAATGATCCAAGGTAATGGTATTAAAAAAGGTGGATTATTAGCTCGTATGAAGGAATTGACAGAACCAATGTTCTTGTTGACACCATTAAATGTTATTGGGGAGTTGGCATTGCCTATTTCATTAACAATGCGTTTATTTGGTAATATTTTAGCAGGATATATCATTTCGATGTTGGTGTATACATTAATTAAAATGTTGATGCCAGTAGGATTATTAGGCTTATTAGTAACGCCATTTTTACATATGTATTTCGATATATTCTCAGGTGTAATTCAAACATATATCTTCTTTACCCTTAGCTCGTTCTTCTTAGGACAGCAGGTGGCAGCTCAGGAAGATTAATAAATAGGAGGAAAATAAAATGTTTAATGAATTTTTCGTACGTGGTATGGCTTGCTTAGGTGCAGGTATTGCGATGATTGCTGGTTTAGGTCCTGGTATTGGTCAGGGTATTGCAGCTAGTAAAGGTGCTGAAAGTGTTGGTCGTAACCCAGATGCAGCTAGTAAAATCCAATCAATCATGGTATTAGGTATTGCCTTAGCTGAAACAACAGGTATCTATGCTTTGATCATTGCGATTTTATTGATTTTCATCAAAGGTTAATGATAGGGAGAATCGGTAATGATTGACTTTAATATTGACAATTATTTGCGAATTTCATTGACCGATGTTGTTTTAGTTTGTATTTCTACTTTTTTGATTGTGATGTTTGCCAAAAAATTCTTTTGGGAAAAATTACTAACATTAGTTCAAAAACGACAAGATTTAATTCAAGAAAATATCGATTCTTCAGTGGCTATTAAACAGCAGGCTGAAGATGTTAAAGAAAAGTATGATGAAAAATTGCGTAATGTATCGCAAGAAGCTCATACCATTCTTGTTTCAGCTAGAGCACATGCGGATCAAGAAAAACAGCAAATTATAAAAGAAGCAAATGACGAGGCTTTGCGCATTAAGAAAAACGCGAGTGAAGATATTGAACGTCAAAAGCGTGACGCTCAAAAGGAAATGAAAAAAGCAATTAGTGATGTTGCCTTAAGCGCTGCAAGTCAGTTGATTAAAAAAGAAATGGATGAAGAAACGCAGAAACAGTTTGTGGAAGACTTTATTGAACAGGCAGGCGATAAACAATGGTAGATTATACGCCTTATGCCCAGGCTTTATTTGAATTAGCCAAAGATTCAAAACAAGAAATTGAATGGATGGATGAATTGAAGCAAGTAGCACAAGTGATAACTTCAGTGCCTGAATTGTCTAAGATTCTAGCACATCCAAGTATTACTCGTGTTAAGAAAAAAGATATCATTCAAACAGCTTTTGAATCGCAAATAGACACAACTGTATTTCGTTTCTTGCTTGTGTTAAATGAGCATAATGAACTTTCTCATCTTGATAAAATTAGTGATGCGTATGAAGAGTGTTACCGAAAGAAACATAAGATTGAAATTGTTAAGGTAACAAGTGCTTCAAAACTTGATGAAGATCAATTATCAAGATTGAAAGAAATGTTAGAGAAAAAATTAGATAAAACACTTGAGCTTGAGGTTCAGGTGGATCCATCTTTGATTGCAGGTATTAAGGTACAGGCAAATGATTTGGTGATGGATAATACGGTCGTTGCAAAGATTGATGCAATGAAGGAAGCAATAAATAGATAAGCAGGTGATATGATGAGTTTAAATCCAGCAGAGATTTCAAAATTAATCAAAGCTCAGATTCAAAGTATCGACCAGGATCTTGAAATGAATGAAAGTGGTACTATCCTAACAGTTGGTGATGGTATCGCAACGGTATATGGATTAAAAAATGCCATGATGAGTGAATTGTTGTTATTCCCTCACGATGTATATGGTATGGTCATGAACTTAGAAGACGAACAAGTAGGTGTCGTATTACTAGGTGATAATTCAGATATCAAAGAGGGTGACGTTGTAAAACGTACAGGACATATCATTGAAGTTCCAGTTGGTGATAGTTTGATGGGTCGTGTTGTCAATGCATTAGGACAACCGATTGATGGTTTAGGTGAAATCAAAACAGATAGAACACGTCCAGTGGAACGTGTAGCTCCAGGTGTAATGACAAGAAAGAGTGTTTCTGTCCCATTACAAACTGGTTTAAAAATTATTGACTCTATGATTCCAATTGGTCGTGGACAACGTGAGTTGATCATTGGTGACCGTCAAACAGGAAAAACGGCTATCGCAATTGATACGATTTTGAATCAAAAAGGTCAAAATGTAAAATGTATTTATGTTGCGATTGGTCAAAAGGCAAGTACTGTAGCTCAAATCGTTGAAAAATTAAAACAACACGGAGCTATGGAATATACCACAATTGTAGCGGCAACAGCTTCTGAAGCTGCACCATTACAATACATTGCACCGTATGCAGGCTGTGCAATGGGTGAAGAATGGATGGAAAACGGAGAAGACGTATTAATTGTTTATGATGATTTATCGAAACATGCCGTAGCTTACCGTACACTGTCATTACTTCTTCGTCGTCCTCCTGGACGTGAAGCATATCCTGGAGATGTATTCTACTTACATTCACGTTTATTAGAGCGTGCTGCTCGTTTAAATGAAAATTATGGTGGTGGATCTTTAACCGCTTTACCAATTATTGAAACACAAGCAGGAGATATTTCTGCCTATATTCCGACAAACGTAATTTCAATTACAGATGGACAGATCTTCTTAAAGACAGATATGTTTAATGAAGGTATTCGTCCAAGTGTAGATAGTGGTTTAAGTGTTAGTCGTGTAGGTAGTGCTGCACAGACAAAAGCAATGAAGCAGGTTTCTGGTTCATTAAAGCTTGAGCTTGCTCAATACCGTGAAATGGAATCTTTTGCGAAATTTGGATCTGACTTGGATGCAAGCACAAAGGATGTATTGGATCATGGTGCACGCTTAACGCAATTATTGATTCAAAAACAATATTCACCATTAACCGTTCCAGAACAGGTTATATCTTTATATGCTGCTAAGAATAGATATTTAAAACCTGTTGAAGCAGAAGATGTAGGTGAATTTGAACAAGGAATGTTAGAGTATGTACATCGTGAATATCCTTATGTATTGGATCAAATCGATATGAAAAAGGCAATTGACGATGAATTAGAAGCTGATATCAAGAAGGCTTTGGATGCTTACGCAAAACAATATGCACTAGAAAAGGGTGCGCAACATGGCACAGAGTAGACAGGCAATCCAGGCTCGAATCAGTTCCGTTAGTTCAACCAAAAAAATCACAAAAGCAATGCAGCTGATTGCTTCAAGTAAATTAACTAGACAAAGACAAATTATGGAAGAAAACCGTAGCTATGCACAAGGCTTACAGGAACTTTTCACAATGGTATTGCGTAGTGCTGGAAATGATTCAATATATTTGAATGAGAATCAAGGAAAGCCCAGCTTTATCTTTGTGATCACAAGTGATATGGGACTTTGTGGAGGCTATAATGCCAATGTATATCGTATGATACAGGATGAGTTTTCTGAAAAGGATCATGTAGTAATGATTGGAATTCGTGGCGGTGCATGGATTTCAAAAAGAAACTACAATGTTAAAAATGTTTTAAGTGATCTTGACGAGGATGATGTATATAATGCTTTATCGAAATGTATGCAGGATGCATTAGACTTGTTTGAAAAGAAAGAAATTTCAAAAATTCAAATTTTATATACGCACTATAAGAACACATTGACATTCGTTCCTACTTTAGAAACAGTATTACCTGTTTCTAAGCCTCAGGAAGAAAAGAAATCGGGCTTACATCCAGATATGATTTTTGAACCAGATAAGGAAACAATGCTTCAAAACATGATTCCAATGGTGACAAAATCAATTTTATACTCTCGTTATTTAGAGAGTAAAACAAGTGAGCAGGCTTCTCGAAGAATGGCAATGGAGAGTGCAACTGACAATGCTGATCAATTGCAGAATGACCTTGAACTTGCATATAACCGTGTACGTCAAGGTGCAATCACGCAAGAAATCACTGAAATTGTCGGTGGTGCAAATGCACTTTCATAAAGGAGGGTAAACATGAGTCAAAATATTGGAAAAGTCGTTGAGATCATTGGTCCGGTTGTTGATATTCAGTTTTCACAGAATAATTTACCAGATTTATTAACGGCAATTGAAATTGAACGCCCAAATGAAGAAAATCTAATTGTAGAAGTCGAACAAGATATTGGTGCCGATCGAGTACGTTGTATTGCGATGGGAAGTACTGATGGTTTAGTACGTGGTATGAATGCCATTGATACAGGAAAACCAATTCAAGCTCCTGTTGGAGAAAATGTATTAGGTCGTATGTTTAACGTATTGGGTAAGCCAATCGATGGTTTAGGAGATGTAGATGCAGATACTATGCCAATTCATAGAAAGGCACCTGCATTTGATGAACAAAGTACAACTAGTGAACCATTAGAAACGGGTATTAAAGTTATCGACTTACTATGTCCATACGCTAAGGGTGGTAAGATTGGATTATTCGGTGGTGCCGGAGTAGGTAAAACCGTATTGATTCAGGAATTGATCCATAATATTGCGAAAGAACATGGTGGAAAATCAGTCGTAGTAGGTGTTGGAGAAAGAACTCGTGAGGGAAATGATATGTATCACGAGATGAAAGACAGTGGCGTATTAGATAAAACGGTATTGGTTTATGGACAGATGAATGAAAGTCCAGGAGCCAGAATGCGTGTAGGATTAACAGGTCTTACAATGGCAGAATATTTCCGTGATGTAGAACACCAGGACGTATTGTTATTTATTGATAATATCTTCCGTTTTACACAGGCAGGATCTGAGGTAAGTGCCTTATTAGGACGTGTTCCTAGTGCCGTTGGATATCAGCCTACATTAGCTACAGAAATGGGACAGTTACAAGAAAGAATTACATCAACAAAGGATGGTTCTATCACTTCTGTACAGGCTATTTATGTGCCTGCAGATGACTTGACTGACCCAGCTCCAGCCACAACATTCTCTCACTTGGATGCAAAGACAGTATTGGACCGTGATATTGCGGCATTAGGTATTTATCCAGCCGTAGATCCACTTGAATCTAGTTCTCGTATCTTGGATCCACTTGTAGTTGGTGAAAAACACTATAAAGTTGCCCGTGGTGTTCAGAATATTTTACAGAGATATAAAGATTTACAAGATATCATTGCCATCTTAGGTATGGATGAATTAAGTGAAGAAGATAAGAAAATCGTAAACCGTGCACGTCGTGTACGTAACTTCTTGTCTCAACCATTTAACGTAGCCGAAGTATTCTCTGGTATTCCAGGAAAATATGTACCTTTGGAAGATACAATTCGTAGTTTTGAACGCTTATTAGCTGGTGAATTTGATGATCTTCCTGAACAAGCATTTATGTTTGTTGGAACAATTGAAGAAGCACAGGAAAAAGCTAAAAAAATGGCTGGTGAATAGTCATGATTGCTTTTAAAGTAGTAACACCAAAAGGCGAATATTTAAAGCAGGAAGTCAAGAGTATTCATGTAAAGACGGTTGTTGGGGAAACGACAATTTTACCGAATCACATGCCTATCTTTGCATCTTTAGTTCCTTGTAAGCTTGTTTTAAAGAATGAAAATGATGAAGAAGAAATCTATGCGATTTCTGGTGGCTTTTTACAGTTCAACAAAAACGAAGGTATGATTCTAGCTGATGCGATCGAGGGTAAAAAGGATATTGACCTTGAGCGTGCTAAAAAATCAATGGAGCGTGCTAAGGCGCGTTTAGAGAAAAAAGATTCAAATACAAATCTAAAAAGAGCTCAATTATCGTTGGAAAGAGCAATAAATAGAATTCATGTATATGGCGAGTAATTCTCGCCATATTTTCTTTTTGTTAAATTTTAGCAAACTTGTTGCATCAGTGCTAAAAATGAGTATAATAGTATTTAGCAGTTAGAAGTATTAAGTGCTAAAAGGAGGATGAATTATGTTACAACCTTTACATGATTATGTTTTATTAAAGAAAGAAAAAGAAGAGAAAACAACCGCAAGTGGAATTATTTTAACGAGTGGTAAAGAAAAGTCAAAATTGGCTGTTGTCGCAAGTATTGGAGCTGACGTTAAAGATGCTGGATATGCTTGTGGTGATAAAGTTTTATATAAGGAATATTCAGGAACTACAATGAAAGTTGACGATGAAGAATTTATCGTTATTAAAGATGAAGATATCATTGCAGTTAGTAAGTAGTAGGAGGTAATGAATGATGGCTAAAGAAGTACGTTTTTCAAAAGATGCTCGCGAATCAATGTTAAGAGGTGTTAACACATTAGCAAATGCAGTTCGTGTTACTTTAGGTCCTAAAGGGCGTAATGTTGTTCTTGAAAAGGAATATGGATCACCATTGATCACAAATGATGGTGTAAGTATTGCCAAAGAAATTGAATTGGAAGATAAGTTTGAAAACATGGGTGCTAAATTGGTGTATGAAGTTGCCAATAAGACAAATGATACAGCTGGTGATGGAACTACAACTGCTACCATTTTAGCTCAAAGTATGATTGAAAATGGCTTACGCCAAGTCGATCGTGGCGCTAATCCAGTATTGATGCGTGAAGGTATCGAAAAAGCAGCTAAGGCTGTAAGTGAATATATCTTGTCTGTGTCTAAGAAAGTAGAAAGCAGTAAAGATATTGCCAATGTAGCAACAATTTCGTCTGGTTCTGAAGAAATTGGTCAAATCATTGCGAATGCGATGGAAAAGGTTGGACGCGATGGTGTGATTTCAACAGACGATTCTAAGGGATTTGAAACTGAGCTTGAAATCAGTGAAGGTATGCAGTATGACAAGGGGTATGTTTCTCCATATATGGTAAGTGATCGTGAAAAGATGGAAGCAACAATGGAAAATGCTTATGTTTTAGTCACAGATCAAAAGATCACAAATATTCAGGAAATCTTGCCTTTACTTGAACAATTGGTTCAGGCAAATCGTGCGTTATTGATTATTGCGGAAGATTTAGAAAATGAAGTAGTTTCTACTTTGGCATTAAATAAACTTCGTGGAACATTCAATGTAGTTGCGACTAAAGCTCCAGGCTTTGGTGACAACCAAAAAGAAATGTTGCAAGATATTGCGATTATGACAGGTGCTAAATTCTATTCAAAAGATTTGAATATGGAATTAAAAGATATGCAGTTATCTGATTTGGGTACCGTTAAAAAGATTGTTGTCACAAAAGATAATACAACAATGATTGGTGGAGCTGGAAGTAAAGAAGAGGTACAGGCTCGTGTATCTGAAATTGAAGCACAGATGGAAAACACCACAAGTGATTTTGATAAGAAACGTATGGCAGAACGTTTAGGTAAATTATCAAATGGTGTGGCAATCATTAAAGTTGGTGCTGCAACTGAAAGTGAATTGAAAGAAAAGAAACTACGCATTGAAGATGCATTAAACTCAACTCGTGCTGCTGTTAGTGAAGGTATTGTAGTTGGTGGTGGAGCTTGTTTAGTTAAGGCTTATGTGGCTTTGAAAGATGAAGTTAAATCCGACGTAGTGGATGTTCAAAAAGGTATCAAGGTTGTATTTGATGCATTACTAGCTCCAATTGCACAGATTGCCGATAATGCTGGATATAACAGTGAAGAAATTGTTGAAAGACAAAAAGAAGCCGGTGAAAATGTTGGATTTGATGCTAAAAATGGTCAATGGGTAGATATGATTGAATCAGGAATTATTGATCCTACAAAGGTAACGCGTAATGCATTGATGAATGCTTCAAGTATTTCAGCATTGTTCTTGACAACAGAGGCTGGAGTTGCGAAAATCGATAAAGATGAACCAGCACCTGCAATGCCTCAGGGAATGTATTAATAGTTGATTGAATAGCTAGAGTTTAAAAACTTTGGCTATTTTTTTGTGTAAAGAAAGAACTTGAAAATGATGTAAAATGTAAAACTAAATGTAAAATCAGTTGTAATAAAATGTAAAAAAGGCTTGAAAACGTTTTCTGCTTGCGTTATTATATCTGTACAACTCGAGGGAGGTATAGATTATGAAAGGTAAATTATTAAAAACATTTGCTTCTAGTGCTGTTGCATTAAGCATGTTAGTCGGATGTAGTTCGGGAAGTGGAACTGCTAGTACAGAATTAAAAGAGGGAGATACAGTCAAAATTGGTTTGAACTATGAATTATCGGGTGCTGTAGCTTCTTATGGTCAAGCGGAGTATAAAGGGGCTTCTCTTGCGATTAAACAATATAACGCAAATAAGGATTCAAAGTATAAAATTAAAGCTGTTAAAATGGACAATAAAGGAGATGCGAGTGAATCTACTTCAGCGGCTACAAAATTGATGACTGAAGATGGGGTAGCCTTTGTGGTTGGACCTGCAACTTCAGGTGCTTCTATCGCGACATATCCAGTAGCTGATCAAAACCAAGTTCCAGTTATTTCACCATCTGCTACTCAGGTCGATGCAACAATGAATGGGGATTCTCCTTATGAATATGCATTCCGTATTTGTTTCGAGGATTCATATCAAGGTAAGGCAATGGCTAAATTTGGATATGAAAACTTAGGCAAGAAAAAAGCCGTAATTATCAATGAAGTTAGTGATTATGGAAAGGGTCTTACTAAAGTATTTACAAAAAAATTTGAAGATTTGGGTGGAGAAGTTGTAGCTACAGAAAGCTATAACGCTAAAGATACTGACTTTGCTGGTATCATCACGAAAGTAAAAGACAAAGGTGCAGATGTATTATTCATTGCTGGTTACTATTCAGAAGCTGGATTAATTATTAAACAAGCTCGTGAAGCTGGTATGGATTGTACAATTTTAGGTGCTGATGGTTTTGAATCAGAAAAATTAGTTGAGCTTGCAGGTAAGGAAAATTTAAATAACTGCTACTATTCAACTGCTTATACTACAGTCAATGCAAGTGATGATTTAACAGCATTTGTAGATGCTTATACTAAAGAATATGGAGAAGCTCCAAATATGTTCTCTGCATTAACTTACGATGCAACAAACTTAGGTTTACAAGCCTTGGAAAAATCAGGTAAAACAGGTGCTGATCTACAAAAGGCAATTGCGGATACTAAATTTGATGGTTTAACTGGTTCATTTACTTTTGACAAAACACATTCACCTAAGAAATCTGTATTAGTTGTTAACTTGGTAGATGGTGTTCAAACGGAAGCCGTTTCAGTAGACCCAAATAAATAAGTCTTTGTTCAAAGGGGGAACAATTCCCCCTCTTTTTTAATAAGGAGGTTAATATGACAGCTTTTTTACAACAACTAGTCAATGGTCTATCCTTAGGAAGTATTTACGCATTGATTGCCTTAGGATATACCATGGTTTATGGAATTATTAAATTGATCAACTTTGCACATGGAGATATCTATATGTTAGGAGCTTATTGTGCATTTCTAATAACAACATATTGTGGTTTAGGGTTTATTCCTGCACTATTAATTTCAATGATTTTTTGTGGTGTTGTAGGTGTATTGATTGAGCGCATCGCATATAAGCCACTTCGTCATGCGACTCGAATTACCGCATTGATTACAGCAATTGGTGTAAGTTATGTCTTGGAGTATGCAACACAATATATCATGGGTAGTGAAGTAAGAACTTATCCTAAATTATTAACAAGTGCATCATTTCATTTAGGACCTGTCACAATTACGATGCAGCAAGTTTATATTTTTGTTATTACCGTTGTTTTAATGGTTGTATTACAGTTCATTGTTCAAAAAACAAAAATGGGACGTGCCATGCGTGCTGTTAGTGTAGATGAAGACGCAGCTCGTTTAATGGGAATCGATGTAGATAAAACAATTTCATTTACATTCTTATTAGGATCTGCTTTAGCAGGTGTTGCCGGCGTATTAGTAGGTATCTACTATAATTCAATTAATCCATTAATGGGTATGACTCCAGGGTTAAAAGCATTTATTGCTGCTGTATTTGGTGGTATTGGAAGTATTCCAGGTGCTATGATTGGTGGTTTATTTATTGGGATTGCTGAAACTATGGTCACCGCTTATGGTAGTTCTTTGTATAAGGATGCGATTGTCTACATTATATTGATTTTGATTTTGATCCTAAAACCAGCTGGTTTATTAGGTAAAAACGTTAGAGAGAAGGTGTAAGTCATGCGTAAAGAATTATTGAATAAGGCAAATCTTGCTTGGCTTTTACTTTCTATTGTATCTTTTGTAGTTCTAACCATTTTAATGAAAGTTGGAATTATTGGATCTTATTATTCCATTACTCTATATAATATCTTCATTAATATTATTTTAGCTGTTTCGTTAAATTTAGTTATTGGTGTATGTGGCCAGTTTTCATTAGGACATGCTGGATTTATGTGTATTGGAGCTTATTGTGCTGGTATTATGGTAAAAATGATGCCAAATATGACGGGCTTAGCTATTGGAGTATTGATTGGCTTTGTACTTTCAACCATTGTAGCTTTGATTGTCTCTATTCCAACATTGCGTTTGAAAGGGGATTATTTGGCGATTGCGACTTTGGGATTTGCGGAAATTGTACGTATCCTAGTGCAAAATATGGAAATCACAAATGGAGCGGCCGGATTAAATGGAATTCCTAAATTAACTACATTTCCATTGTTGTTTGTATGTTCCGTTATTTCTATTCTAGTTGTTTGTAACTTTACACATTCCGCTTCAGGAAGAGCTTGTTTATCGATTCGTGAAGACGAAATTGCTAGTGAGGCAATGGGTATCAATACGACAAAGTATAAAGTAATTGCATTTGTGATTGGAGCATTATTAGCTTCATTAGCAGGCGCTTTATTCGCATGTAATTTCTATGTTATCAAACCGGATCAATTTACTTTTAATAAGTCAATTGACATCTTGGTTATGGTCGTATTTGGTGGTATGGGCTCTATGACATCAAGTGTTTTAGCAGCTGTTGCGATTGGTATTATCAATGTCGTTTTGGCAAACTTCTCAGAAATTCGAATGATTATTTATGGTTTGGCACTAGTTGGAATTATGATTTTTAAACCAACAGGTATCTTAGGAACTAAGGAATTATCTTTTAAAAAGTTATTTGATAAGCGAAAGGAGAAATCTGCATGAAAACTATTTTAAATGTTAAAAATCTGACAAAGAATTTTGGCGGTCTTTGTGCAGTCTCTAATGTATCTATGACAATCAACGAAGGAGAACTTATTGGTTTAATTGGACCGAATGGTGCTGGTAAAACAACATTATTCAACTTGTTGACAGGTGTATATGAACCAAGTAGTGGCTTGATTGAGTTAATGAATCAGGATAAAAGTATTCAGATTGGTGGATTAAAGCCTTATAAAATCACAAATCTAGGAGTTGCACGAACTTTTCAAAATATTCGTTTATTTAAATCAATGACAGTCTTAGAAAATGTTAAGGTTGCGATGCATAAAAATATTCGTTATGGAACATTAGCTGCAATTTTGCGTTTACCTTCATATTATAAAGAAGAAAAGTGGGTAGAAGAAAAGGCGGAAGAATTATTAAAAGAAATGGGATTGTATTCTTTAAGAAATGAATTGGCGACAAATCTTCCATATGGAAAACAAAGAAGATTGGAGATTGCTCGTGCCTTGGCAATTCAACCAAAAATTCTTTATTTAGATGAGCCAGCGGCAGGTATGAATCCGCAGGAAACAAAAGAGTTGACGGAATTGATTGATCATATTCGAGAAAAATATAAATTAACTGTAATCCTGATTGAACATGATATGTCTTTGGTTATGAAGATTTGTGAGCGTATTTATGTTTTGAACTATGGTAAAATGATAGCGAATGGTACGCCTGAAGAAATTAAACAAAATGAGTTTGTTGTTAAGGCATACTTAGGAGAGGAGATCTAGTATGGCAATGTTAGAGATAAAGGATCTTCATGTGCATTATGGTGTAATTGAAGCTTTAAAAGGTATTAGCCTAGAAGTAAATGAGGGTGAAATCGTAGCGTTAATTGGTGCCAATGGTGCAGGAAAAACAACAATGATGCAGTCAATTAGTGGCATTGTAAAAAAGACGAGTGGCGATGTCATGTTCTTAAATGAGTCAATTATGAAGGCCAATCCTAAACATATTGTTGAAATGGGTTTAACACAGGTGCCAGAAGGTCGTCGTATTTTTACAGGAATGAGCGTATATGAAAACTTGATGATAGGTGCTTTTTTACGAAAAGATAAGGATGGAATCAAACGCGATTATGAAAAGGTTTGTGAGCAGTTTCCTATCTTAAAAGAACGTATGAATCAAGATGCTTCTACTTTATCTGGTGGAGAACAGCAGATGTTAGCTATGGGACGTGCTTTAATGGCTAAGCCTAAACTACTATTGCTGGATGAGCCAAGTATGGGGCTTGCTCCAATATTAGTTAAAGAAATCTTTAATATCATTGAAGAAATCAATAAATCGGGAACAACGGTTTTATTGGTTGAACAAAATGCTAAGATGGCATTATCAATTGCGCATCGTGCCTATGTTTTAGAAACTGGAAAAGTTGTAATGTCAGGAACTGGAGAAGAATTAGCGAAAAGTCCGGACGTTCAAAAGGCATATCTAGGAGGATAATAAAGTATGTTTAAAGTTAAGGATTATATGACAAAAAATGTTATATGTGCTGAACCAGATGCAACGATTTCACAAATCATTGATTTAATGAAGGAAAAGGGGATTCACCGTGTTCCTGTTGTTGAAAAAGGAAAACTTGTTGGATTGATTACAGAAGGTATGATTTCTAATTCGGGTACAACGAATGCGACAAGCTTAAGCATATATGAATTAAATTATTTATTGTCAAAAACGACTGTAAGCACAGTGATGGTAAAAAAAGTCATTTCTGTTGATGAAAATGAATTGATGGAATATGCAACACAGAAGATGTTGAAAAATAACATTGGATGTTTGCCGGTCACAAATGCTTTTGGCGAAGTTACAGGTATTGTAACGCAAAATGACGTATTTAAATGTTTCTTGAATGTTCTTGGATGGGATGAAGTCGGTTCAAGAATTACGGTTGCAGTAAAAGATGAGATTGGTGCGATTGGAAAATTGTCCCAAATCTTTGTTGAGAATAATGTGAATATCAACCATATTGGTGTGTATTCCTTTGAAGATGGAGTTGCCAATCTAGTTATTCGTTGTGATACTACTGAACCAGATGATTTACAAGCAGATTTAGAGCGAAAAGGCTATAAAGTATTAGAGTGCTTTGTTCGTGATAAATAGAAAAAAAGGGGCTGTAACGAAATGAATTAATTTCGTTGCAGCTTTTTCTTATGTAAAATCCATAAAAATAAAAGAACGCTCCGGGAATCGAACCCTCAGCGTTCAGTGATATACTCTTTTTGTTCAGGAAAGAGGTATATCATATGAATCATTTTACGACTCATCAGTCGTTTTTTCTAGTTCCTCTAAGTACATATGATGAGGAATTTAAGAAAATCGATCAATTTCTAAAAATATTAGACAAATCCAATATAGATTCTATTATAGAATATAGTTATTCAAAATGTTCTGAGAGTGGAAGAAAAAGCTATAATCCCTATCATCTTTTTTCTATGATTAGTTATTGTTTTGCTAAAAGTAGATCTTCATTAAGAGAAATGGAAGATATGTGCAGATACGACATACGTGCCATGTATCTTATGGATAATCAAACACCGAGCCATAAAACTATCGGTGAATTTATTAATGAAGTCATTGTTCCTAATCATCATCTATTATTTACACGTATTACTGACACAATAATTGAAGAGTATAATCTTGATATATCTGATCAGTATTTAGATGGAACTAAATTAGAAGCTAATGCGAATAAATATAAATTTGTCTGGAAACCTGTAAAATATCACAAATCTCTAGATAAAAAAATCAGACTGTATTTGGATAAAATAGGAATCTATATCAATCAAAAAGAGTATATTAAATCTTATCAATTTTATGATTATATAAATGGTTACGCCAAATTAAAAAATATAAATATTGAAACTATACCATCAGGACGTGGAAAAAAATTATCGTTAGAACAAAGACTGTGTAAGGAAGGCTATAAGTATTTATTGAAACTTATAGAATACGAAGAAAAGGAATCTATTTGTGGAGATAACAGAAATTCATATTATAAAACAGATCATGATGCTACGGCTATGGCCTTGAAAACAGATTATTACTCTGGACATGGCACAAACATGCATGCAGCTTATAATGTGCAGATTCTGGTGTCTAGTGGAATAATCACATATTACGATATCTTTCAAGACAGAACAGATTATTACACTTTAATCCCAATGTTAGATGGATATTATAAGTATTATGGAAAATATCCTAAAAACCTATGCGCAGATTCCGGATATGGTATATATAGTAATTATCAATATCTCGATAAGCACAACATCGGAAACTACGTAAAATTTCTTGCTTGGAATGGTGAATCAAGTGGAAAGAATCCACAAAAATTTTTCTCTAACGGAAATACATTTTTTTGTCTGAATAAATGTGCGGGAATAAAAATTCCATTTGATAAGAATCATCATCAGAGATATAAAGATGGCACATTATATCAGTTTGAAGGTTGTGAAGAATGTGGATATGCATACAAATGCAAAGAACATCTAAAAAATAAATCCGGAAATTTCCGTACAATGGAATTGATTCCAAAATATGAATTTTATAAAAATGAAGCAAGGATTAATCTTCTTAGTCGTAAAGGAATAGAAATTTGAGTTAATCGTAGCATTCAGGTTGAAGGTACATTTGGTCAAATAAAAGAAAACATGGATTATATCAGAATACGACGAAGAGGAATAAACAAAGTTGTAACAGAAATAATGCTTGTATGCCTAGGAAGAAACATACGTAAAATATTTGCAATGATGAAATCTAAAAAGATTTCTGATAAATATTGGATAGCAAGTCCAAATTTAGAAGCTGAAATATTTAAAATCGTCAAACTTAAAAAATCAAAAAAGCTGTAACGAAATTAATTCATTTCGTTACAGCCCCTTTTTGCGTATTTAAATGTATACATACAAATGGATGCGGCAATGGCCACGTTTAGACTTTCAAAAGTTTCCATTTCAATTTTGACAATGTGATCACTTAAGTCAATCAATTCTTTGCGAACACCTTGACCCTCATTTCCAACTAGAATCGCGTATTTTTCGTTGGGCTTAATATCCTGAAGGTCTTTATGGTTATCGTGTAAAGCTGTTGCGTAAACCTCGATATCTTTGGATTGAAGGTTTTTAATTTCTTCTATTAAATCTGTTTGAATGACAGGGATAAAGAATAAAGCACCTTGACTTGACTGAATCGTTTTTGGATTGTAGATATCGGCACAGCCCTTTGACATATAAATAGAGTCAATGCCAAAAGAATGAGCGGTTCTTAGAATGGTTCCTACATTTCCTGGATCTTGTACGTTATCTAAAAGCAGAATATTTCCCTCTTTTATGGGAGTTAAGCTTAGCTTTTTACATACACCAATCATCTTTGAATTCGAATTTTGATTTGATAACTTATTTAATACTTGTTGCGTTACTGTTTCATAATTGAATTGTACAGGACATTCAATGTTTTCAAGTATAAATAACTCCTGTAGAGCATTTGCGTTAAATGCTTCTTTAACCATGTGTTCGCCTTCAACTAGAAAAAGACCGGTTTTATCACGTTCTTTTTTTTGAATCAGTTTGGCGTATTCTTTTATTTTCTTATTGTTTACCGATTGAATCATACGAAAAGTTTACCATACTTCGGCTTGAAAAAAAACATGGACTTCGATATAATTTCTAATGTTAAAGCAATGAGAAGACATAGTAGCTATTTAACGCTTAGATAAGAGAATAAATCGTTTGGTGAAAGATTTATATAAGTAGGAATAGTGAATTCACCTTTGAGCAAGAGTTAAAACCTCTTCCGTTTCATACGGTTATCATGGTCAATTAAGTGTGTCTATCAAGACGAAGCAAGATGGTAACGCGGCATTTGTCGTTCTTGCATCGTCTTTTTTTTGTTTTTAGGGAAAGGAAGAACAACATGAAAACAATTGAAGAGCTTTTGCAGGAAGCTACACAAAAAATTCAAGATGTGAAGGATTCATCTTCATTAAATGATCTACGTGTCTTGTATTTAGGAAAAAAAGGGCCTGTTCAAGAATTGATGAAGGGCATGAAGGATTTGTCGAAAGAAGAAAAACCAATCTTTGGACAAAAGGTCAACCAGTTGAAACAAGATCTTTCTAAAATGATTGAAGAAAAGAAAGAACAATTGGCAGCTTTAGAAATGCAGAAAAAGATTGAAGCTGAAAAAATCGATATCACATTACCAGGACGTAAACCGGAATTAGGTAATGCTCACCCATTAAACCTTGTTCGCCAAGAATTAGAGGATTTATTCATTGGTTTAGGGTATCAGGTTATTGAAGGTGATGATATCGTAGATGATGAATATTGTTTTGAAAGAGCCAACATTCCTAAGGATCACCCAGCACGTGATATGCAGGATTCTTTATATATTGATCCAAATCGTTTATTAAGAACGCACACAACAGCTATCCAGATGGTTGTATTAGAAGAAAGTGCTCCTAATCTTCCAATCAAAGTTGTATGTCCAGGTAAGGTATATCGCCGCGACGATGATGATGCGACACACTCTCACCAGTTCATGCAGATGGAAGGCTTAGTTATTGGTGAAAAAGTAACATTAGCGGACTTAAAAGGAACTTTAGAGTTCATGGCTAAAAAATTATTTGGCCAAGACCGTCAAATTCGTTTTAGACCAAGCTATTTCCCATTCACAGAACCAAGTGTAGAAGTGGATGTTTCTTGTCATATTTGTAACGGAAAAGGATGTCCAACATGTAAAGGTACTGGATGGATTGAAATTCTAGGTGCAGGAGAAGTACATCCAAACGTATTAAAGATGGCTGGATATGATCCAGAAAAATGTAGTGGTTTTGCGTTCGGTGTCGGAATTGAGCGTGTTGCGATGTTGAAATATGGTATTGATGATATTCGTCATTTCTATACAAATGATAAACGATTCAATTCTACGTTCAAGCGTTATGAGTAGGAGGATTTAAAGATGCGTATTTCAAGAAAATGGTTTAGTCAATATATGGATGTACAAGATCTTTCTATTGAAGAAATGGCAAAACGTATTACGGATGCTGGCTTTGAAGTAGAAGGTATTGAACATTTATCACAAGGAACAAATTTAGTGATTGGACATGTTGAAACATGTGTGGATCACCCAGATAGTGATCATTTGCACTGCACAACTGTCAATATCGGAAATGAAGTTGTAAATATTGTATGTGGTGCACCCAATGTCGCTGCTGGACAAAATGTCATCGTAGCTTTACCAGGTGCAGTTTTACCTGGCGGAGAAATTAAGAACGGTGTTATTCGTGGCGTTGAAAGTAATGGAATGATTTGTTCACTATTAGAGCTTGGAGTGGATCCTTCTAGCTTAAATGATGAACAAAAAAGTGGAATTGAAGTATTGCCAACTGATGCACCTGTAGGAAATACAGATCCATTAGGCTATTTAGGTTTAGATGATGAAGTGTTAGATATTGGTTTAACACCAAATCGTAATGATTGTTTAGCTGCATTCAATATGGCAAAAGAAGCTGGGGCTATCTTAAATCGTGAAGTAAAACTTCCAGAATATGCAGGTGCTAGTGATGTAGGTGTTTCTAGTCAATTGCATGTAGAAAGTAAAACAGACAAGTGTCCTTTGTTCTATGGAAAAGTTATTAATCATTTAACAATTAAAGAAAGTCCAAAATGGATGAAAGAATTATTAGCTGCCAGTGGTGTAAAATCTATCAACAACATTGTCGATATTTCGAATATCGTTATGTTAGAAACAGGTCAGCCAATGCATTTCTATGATGCGAAGTCTTTACCTAGTCAAAGTATTGTTGTAGCGGATGGCTTTGATGAAGAATATACAGCATTAGATGGTGTAACTTATCATTTACAGCCAGAAGATATTGTAATCACAAACCAAGGTAAGCCAATCGGTATTGCTGGTGTTATGGGTGGAGATGACTCTAAAATCTTAGATACGACAGATTCTATTATTATTGAATGTGCCATCTTTGATCATGTTGCGATTCGTAATACAGCTCGTCGTTTGAATCTTTCAACGGATGCAAGTGTCCGCTACCAAAAGGGAATTGAACCTTTGGCAAGTAAGAAAGCGTTGGATCGTGCCGTTCAATTATTGATTGAATATGCTGATGCTGATGGTATTGAAGAAACTGTACAATATGGACAAGTTCCTTACGAGCCAAAATCAATCACATGTACATTAGAGGCAATCAACAATCGTTTAGGTACCGACTTTAATTTAGATGAAGTTGTGGATGTATTTGCACGTCTAGACTTTGAACCAGAAGTAACTGACACAACAATCACTTGTCATATTCCAAGCTCAAGAACAGACATGGAAGGTATGGCTGATTTAAGTGAAGAAGTGATTCGTATGTTGGGATACGATCGTTTACCAAGTACTTTACCAGTAATGCCTATGACAGAAGGTAAATTAACATATAAGCAACAAATGATTCGTCAGGCACGTCAATTTTTGTGCAGCCAAGGCTTACAGGATTGCTTAACATATACTTTGATCAGTACAGAAAAGAAGGATAATGCGATCTTAAACAAGGATGAAGCAATTGAACTTGCAAGTCCAATGAGCGAAGAACGTCGTTATATTCGTACAAGCATTTTACCTAGCTTATTAGATGTTGTTTCATATAACCGTGCACGTAATATCAAAGATGTCAGTGTATTTGAATTAAGTGATGTTGCTGGTGTCAGTGGAGCTAAAATGCATTTGGCAATTGCGATGAGTGGAAACTTGCAGCAAACTCGCTGGACAAACGATGTAACGCCAAGTGATTTCTATACATTAAAAGGCTTGGTTGAAGCATTCTTAGAACAAATTGGTATTGCAGCTCAAAGAATTTCTTTTGTAGAAAACGATATGGATACAGAACATTTCCATCCATATCGCAGTGCGAAGATCATGCTTGGAAAAGATTGTGTTGGTTTATTAGGTGATATCCATCCTCAATATGGAAAGAATATTGTGATGGCTGAAATTGATTTTGACGCATTGATTGATGTAAAGAAATCAAAAATCAAATTCACTCCAGCTTCAAAATATCCAAGTGTGTCTCGTGACTTGGCATTCGTTCTAGATCGTGCAATGCCAGTACAAAAGGTTGTAGATACAATTAATAAGCAAGGTCGTTTAAATAAAGAAATGATCATTCGTGATGTAGAAGTATTTGACGTATACGAAGGTGAACATGTAAGCAAGGATGAAAAATCAGTTGCCCTTTCAATCACATTCCAGTCGGATTCTCATACATTAAAAGAAGAAGAAATTAACCAAGTGTTTGAAGCCATTCTTGAGCATATTCAAAAGGATTGCAATGCAACACTTCGTAGCTAAGAGATGTTTTTTGACATCTCTTTTATTTTGTACAGGAAATCTTGTAAAGGGCTTACAAAAAGAATAAAATAAGACATATAAGGAGATTTATTCTATGCAAAAATATATTTTAGCAATTGACCACGGTACTACAAGTACGCGTGCTGTTTTATTTGATAAGCAGGCAAATGTGGTTGAAATTGCCCAAAAAGAAACGACAATATCCTATCCGCATCCAGGCTGGGTGCAACAAGATGCCAATGAAATCTGGCTGGCATGCTTAGCTGTAATGAGTGAGGTTATTTTAAAAAGTAAGATCAGTCCAGAACAAGTAGCGGCTATTGGCATTAGTAATCAAAGAGAGACAAGTGTATTATGGGATGCACATACAGGCCTTCCGGTAAGTCCGGCTATTGTTTGGCAGTCAAAACAGACAAAAGGTATATGTGATAATTGGAAAGAAAAGGGCTATGAAAAAATTGTAAAGGAAAAAACAGGACTTCGTATTGATCCTTATTTTTCTGCAAGTAAGATTCGTTTTATTTTAGATCATAATCCAGATGTCTATGAAAAGGCGCAAAAAGGCGATGTATTATTTGGAACAATGGATAGCTGGATTGTTTGGAAGCTATCCGGAGAAAAAACACATATTACGGATGTATCCAATGCGAGTCGTACTTTGTTGTTTAATATTCGTGATTTAAAATGGGATGAAGAATTATTGGATTTATTCGATATTCCTAGACAAATGCTTCCAGAAGTAAAGCCAACATCGTATGCATATTGTAATACGGCATCCTATCATTTCTTTGGACAAGAGGTTCCAATCTGCTCAGTTGTAGGTGATCAGCAGGCTGCTTTATTTGGTCAAGGCTGTTACGAAGCAGGCTCGATCAAGAATACTTATGGCACAGGTGGATTTATGTTGATGAATACAGGAGATAAGATCGTTCATTCAAAAAATGGTTTATTATCGACTGTGGCATGGCAAATTGGTGATAAGGTAGATTATGCGTTGGAGGGAAGTATTTTCGTATCAGGAAGCTTGATGAAATGGCTTCGTGATCAGATGCAGTTGTTTGAAAACACAAAGGAAACACACGCTATGGCTGAAAGTGTTGAAAATACCAATGGTGTCTATATTGTTCCTGCTTTTGTAGGTTTGGGAGCACCATATTGGGATGATGCTTGTCAGGCCAGTATTTTAGGTTTGACTTTTGGAGCAAATAAAAACCATATCGTACGAGCAGCCTTAGAATCAATGGCTTACCAATCAAAGGATGTTTTAGATGCAATGAAACAGGATAGTCAAATTAATATATCCTCATTAAAGGTAGATGGTGGAGCAGCAGCCAATGATTTCTTGTTACAGTTCCAAAGTGATTTATTACAAATGCCTGTGCAACGTTTTAAGACGAATGAATTAACGGCATTAGGAGCTGCCTATCTTGCAGGATTATCTTGTGGATATTGGACACATGAAGAGCTTGGAGTAGATCTTCAAAAGGAATTTGTTCCAGAAAAGACATCAAAAGAAATGGATCAATTGTATTCAAATTGGAAAAAGGCGGTTAAAACTTGCCAGAGCTATAAATAAAAGTTAGAATAAGTGCATGGAAATTTATACAAAAGAAGACTTTAAACAAATATTTATCGATTTAGGAATTAATAAGGGAAGCTTTGTACTTTTAGAAGCTGATTTATCAAGATATAGTGGTTTGGTAGGAGACTATCAAATGTTGATTGAAACTTTGCAGGAGTTGATTACAGATCAGGGTTGTTTATATATGCCATGTTTTTCATATTCTTGTTTAGACCCTGCTTGTCTTGAGAATAAATATCCATTCGAAGCATGGAAGAATGTACGAGAAAATCTTCCGGGTTACCATGCATTATATACACCAAGTGAAGTATATAAGGATTGTACGAATTTGTTTTTACACTATAAAGATGTATATCGTTCGAATCATCCTGTTTATAGTTTTGCGTATTGGGGCAATTTTGATGACTCTTTATTGAAGGTGGATGTCAATGATGCATTAACTTTTAAGGGCAGTTTAGCATTATGCAATGAAAAAAATGCCTGTAACCTTCTAATCGGGGTGAATCCAGAAAAGAGTTTATTGGTACAGGCATTTGCGCATGAATTTCAATTGGGGAAGACCATCGTTCAAAGGGCTTTTCTCCATTCTAAACGAAGATTGACAAAATCCTTTCTTGTCAATGTAGTAGATAAAGCTTTGGCTAAAGATCTCTTGGATGGTTTAGATGTTTTAAAGAGCGAATCGGATTTAGATTTTATTTATGCACTTAGAAAAGTTCAATAAATAATTGCGCGATTTTTTCTAATTGTTCTTGATCGTTTTTTGAGAAATTCGCATATTCAAAGGAATCAATATCTAGGATGGCAAGGTTCTTGTCATCCTTTTTTATAGGAATACATATTTCCGAATTGCTGGCGCAATCACAGGCAATATGACCCGGAAATTGATGCACATCGAATACAAGTTGTGTTGTTGAAGTAGATGCACATGTTCCTACAACACCTTTGCCGTATGGAATTCTTGTACAGGCCACTTTACCTTGGAAAGGACCTAAGGTACATTCTTGTTTTGTGTCGTCGCAAATATAAAAGCCTAGCCAGTTGATATTGTTCATTTCATGATACAGTAAGGCAATACAATTAGAAATGTTTGCGATGTTTGGAAGGGTTGGATCTATTAAAGATCGACATTGTTTATATAATAATTCATTCATTTTTATCACCAGGTTTATTTTAATGGAATTGATGGAAATTTTCTATCAAAAATAATGCTTTTTCATATTGAAAAAAGTGTTAAATTTCAGTAAACTAAAGATGTAGATAAAGCTAAATTAAAGGGCTTTATGAATTTGTTTGAAATACTTGAAAACTTGTAAGAATAACAAGCAATACATGATAGCGCGAATCAATATAGTATGCAAAACAAATTTCTTTGGAGAAGAAGATTTTAGTAGGTTTGACGGAGCTGAATGAATCTTCTTTTCTTTTTTTTTAAAAAAAGGGGTTTACAAAGAATAAAGTATTTGGTAATATAGATGAGCAC
>ERZ507026.234-NODE-234-length-30148-cov-4.980261_pt1 | contig 30148 bp, 29 predicted proteins | sample MGYA00512876_ERZ507026 | MGnify/ENA metagenome assembly ERZ507026 | reverse complement strand
CGCTTATATACCTTTGCTGCATACCGGCTTGGTGTTGCTGTGCGCATTCCTGATTACCATGCTGGAGCGTTTGATTATCCGCCAGTTTGTGCTGTCCAGCCGTGAAAAGGGCGCATATTCGTATGGCACTGTGGTGGTTGGTTCCCCTGAGGGCATTGAGCATGCGTTGGCATTCCTGAGCCAGAAGCGCCAGCTGAATTATCATGCTATTGCGGTGTGCCCGATTGGCTTGAACAAGCGGACTGGGCTCGTGGAGGCTGTTGCCGCACCTGCCGATTTCAAGGAACGAATCCGTAAGATCAGTGGTAGGGACATTTCCATGCTGCCGTATTGCGGGAACTTCGCCGAACGTGCCGCTTCGATGGGTGCGCAGACGGTGATGGTCACGGATGTTATGCAGCGCTTCTCGGATAATTTCAACACGTTTGTGCTGAACATGGAGACCATGAATCTGGAGATTGCGGTGGTCACTTCCGCAGTGGACGTGAGTGGCCATGAGACCAATATCCGTGTGATTCAGGGTACGACGGTGATGACGATCAGCTTGCCGCAGTATTCGCCATGGGATATGTGCAAAAAGCGCGTTTTTGATGTGCTGGTTTCGCTGTTTGCCGTGATTGTTACTGCGATTGTTACCGTTCCTACTGCGATTGCTATCAAGCTTACCGACGGCGGTCCTATTTTCTACACGCAGACTCGTGTTGGGCGCCGTGACAAGCCGTTTAAGATGATCAAGTTCCGTTCTATGGTGGTGAACGCGGACAAGATGAAGGCAGAACTGGCGAAAGAAACCGGTCAGGATGGTCGTTTCATCTTCAAGATGAAGGACGATCCGCGAGTCACCAAGGTGGGCAAGTTTATCCGCAAGTTCTCCATCGACGAGTTCCCGCAGTTTTTGAACGTGTTGAAGGGCGACATGAGCGTGGTGGGCCCGCGCCCGCCGCTGCCCGAGGAAGTGGCGCAATACAACCAAACATACGCTACCCGTATGCTGGTCAAGCCCGGCATCACTGGACCATGGCAGGTGTCAGGCAGATCCAACCTGAGTAAGGAGGAGTCGGAGTCTTTGGATGTCAGCTACGTGCAAAGCTGGTCTGTGTTGGGAGACATAGTGCTGCTTTTCCGCACAGTCGGTGCAGTCATCACTCATAAGGGTGCATACTAGTAGCGGGAATAAAGGCGTAACAAAGATTACAAGGGTACCGTGCGCGGTTAAGGCAGTAAGGATTTGAGTTCATTGAAGATTGCATTCATTGGGCATAAACGCATCCCCTCCAGGGAGGGTGGCATTGAGATTGTGGTCGATGAGCTGGCTACGCGAATGGTTGATCGTGGACATCAGGTCATTGCATATAACCGTAGCGGGCATAACGTCGCCGGATCCGAATTCGATGGCGTGGCCAATGGGCACGGCAAACGATTCTCCTATCACGGGGTGAATGTTGTTTCCGTTCCCACCATTGAAGGCAAGGGACTTGCCGCACTATCCTCTTCCTTTTTCGCCACACTACAAGCTATCAAAGCTAGGCCTGATGTGATTCATTATCATGCCGAAGGCCCCTGCGTCATGCTGCGTCTGGCGCATTGGGCGGGCATTCGCACAGTAGCGACCATTCATGGTCTTGACTGGCAGCGTGCCAAATGGGGCAAGTTCGCCTCCACATATCTCAAGTTCGGAGAACGTACCGCAGCGAAATGCGCGGATGAAATCATAGTGCTCAGCGAAAGCATGCGGCAGTATTTTCAAGAAAAATATGGTCGCAGCACACATTTCATTCCCAATGGCATCGAATATGGCGAGCCGGTTTCGGCGCAGGAAATTACCGAAAAATATGGTCTTCACAAGAATGACTATGTACTGTTTCTCGGGCGCATTGTTCCTGAGAAAGGCGTGCATTACCTTATTGAGGCGTTCAGCAAGCTGAATACGAACAAAAAGCTTGTCATTGCTGGAGGCGCTTCCGACTCCAACGAGTATTACCAGCATATTCAGCAGATGGCTAATCAGGATTCTCGTGTTATTTTGACCGGATTCATACAAGGGCAGGCGCTCAAAGAGCTCTATAGCAATGCTTATATTTATGTGCTTCCAAGCGACTTGGAGGGCATGCCGTTGAGTCTGCTGGAAGCCATGAGTTATGGTAACTGCTGTCTTACGTCCGACATTCCGGAATGTGCGGAGGTAGTAGAAGGATACGCAGCGACATTCCAGCATGGTTCTGTTGAATCCCTGCGGAAAAAACTTCAGGAATTGCTTGAAAACGATGATCTTGTACAACGTTACAAGGCAAATGCCACAGATTACATCGTTGGTAAATATAACTGGGATTCCGTCACCGATCAAACACTGAACCTGTATGGGGGAGAGTGATCATGCGAATTCTCCTAGTGAATAAATATTTCTATCGTAAAGGCGGCGCGGAAACCTACTTCTTCGCCCTGGCGGAGGGCTTGAAGGCGCTCGGCCATGAGGTGGCGTTCTTCTCCATGAAGCACCCGAATAACGAACCGAGCTATTGGAGTAAATACTTCGTTTCCGAAAAGGACTATGTGGGGGATATTTCCGCTTTCAAGAAGGTTCAGGAAGCCTCCACGCTGATTTACTCTTTTGAGGCGAAGCGCAAGTTCGAAGCGTTGCTGGAGGAATTCAAGCCAGATGTGATCCACATGAACAATGTGCACCGCCAGCTGACGCTTTCGATTCTTGATGCACCGTATTTGAAGAAACATCATGTGCCGGTGATGTATACGGCGCATGATTATATTCTGCTGTGCCCGGCCTACACGATGGTGAATGGCAGGGGAGAAGTGTGTGATACCTGCTTGGACAAGCATTTCATACATGCTACGAAGAACGTGTGCGTGAAGGGATCTCGTATCAAAAGCGCTTTGGCCACCATGGAAGCGGAATTCCTGAAATTCCACCATGCGTATAGCAAAATAGATCTGATTATTGCGCCATCGCAGTTCATGAAGAGCAAGCTCGACGAGGGTGGTTTCGCAGGCAAAACCGTTGCGATGCAGAACTTCCTGACCGATTCGCAGATGGCGATGGGCGCCCGTGTGGCGAATACGCACAAATTCGAGGACGCGCAGGCTGGATCGCGGCCGTATTTCCTGTTTTTTGGGCGCCTTTCCAAAGAGAAGGGCATTCTTACCCTGGTGAGGGCATTCCTGCAGGCCGCGGGGCTTGTTGGTGGAAATGCCGATGCACAGAGCGATGACCAGAGTGCCCAGGTGCTTCCTGTTACATGGGATCTGCATATTGTGGGTGATGGCCCTGAACGTGGTGCCATTGAGCAGCTGATAGCCTCAGCCGGCCCGCAGGCCGCTTCGCGTATTCATCTGCTGGGATACAAGAGCGGGGAAGAATTGCAGCGGGAAGTCGGCAACGCCCGTTTCAGCGTGCTGAGCTCCGAATGGCGGGAGAACATGCCATATTCCGGGTTGGAATCCCTGGCTGCCCAGACCCCGATTATCGGTGCCAAGATTGGTGGCATTCCAGAACTGGTGGAGGAAAGCAGAACTGGGTTTACGTTTGAGTCGGGAAACATCGCGGATTTGAAGGATGGTTTGCTTAAAGCCGCCGCAGTTGATGAAGATATCTATGGCACTATGCAGCGTTGGTGTATTGAGTATGTCACGACGCGTTGTGGGCAGCAGACATATGCGGAGCAGTTGGTTGAACGGTATGTGGGTTGCAGGAACTGATTCTTGTGAGTGGAGGTGCTGGTAGATGAATAGACCAAGGGTGAGCATTGTCGTACCGATGTATAACGTCGAACCTTATTTGGAAAAATGTGTTGATAGCATTCTGACACAAACGCTTAAAGGAATCGAAATAATTCTTGTTGACGATGGCAGTCCTGATCGCTCTGGGAAGATAGCGGAAGACTATGCTCGAAAAGATTCTCGGGTCAGGGTCATACATCAGAAGAATGCGGGCCTTGGTCCAGCGCGTAATACGGGTATTACCAATGCGTCTGGCGAATATATTGGTTTTGTGGATTCCGATGACTGGGTTGATTCTGCGATGTTCAAGCGTCTTTATGATACAGCCGTGCGATGCGATGCAGACATTGTTGTTGGAGGGCATCGCGATATGGTTAACGGGGCTGTGCGTGCTAGTAAGGTGCATCCATTAGCCGGTCAAATTTTTAAAGGCCATAATCAAATTATGCCTGTGCGGAATAGGCTGTTTGGACACCTTCCCGAAGATACCGAAGTGGAAGCATTCCCTATGCGAGTTTGGACAGCAATTTATCGCAATGATTTCTTACAGAAGAATGGATTGCGCTTCGAGGCGATTTTATCGGAAGACACGATTTTCAATTTGTCTGCATATCGATGCGCAGATGTTATAGCATTTACTGGTGATACTGACTACTGCTATCGGATGGATGAACACCCATCGATAATGCGCTCATTCTCTTCGGAAAAACTTGTGCAATACGAACGATTTGTCGAGAGAGTTCGCCTTCTTGCAGAGAAAGAAACCTATCAGCATGATGAATGCGTTATTCGGGCGAGGCGCACGGCAATTGATTATTGCCGTTTATATGTGGGATTGATTGTTGGAAGTGGCCTATCCTTACGAAGTAAATTAAAGAACATCCGCAGTTTGGCACAAAGCCGTATGTGCATTGAAGCATGCGCGGGGTATCCCTTGGAGACTTTACCGAAACAGCAACGAATGCTTCATGAAGCACTCTCCCTGGGCCATGTACGGGAAGTGTTTATTCTGGCGGATGCGCGACGGATTCTGAAAGAGAAAGGATGGTGGAAATGATGGCTGCGGGGCACAACAGTATTAGAAGAATTGTTCATCGAGCCGGTGAGGAGCTTCACTCCACCAAGGAGATTGCTTCGCAAACGTCGTGGCACGAAGCTTTGGAAACATTTCATGCAAAATGGGATATCCAAGTGATGAATCATAACGGATTCGCGGAACCTCCAGCAGTACGTAATCGGTTGATTCATAAGCATGAGATTATGCTGAAATATTTTGAACAACGATACGGTGATTTCTATCGTAATTATGATTATAGTGCACCAATGACTCCTATGGATCCAGATATGGAAGGGCGCATCTGGATTTGCTGGTGGCAGGGGCTTGAGAATGCTCCGGAAATCGTGAAGCGCTGTGTGGAATCCATTCGGCGTAATGCTGGTGATCATCAAGTTACGATTATCACTGATCAGAACGTTGAGCAGTATATTGATATCCCAGAATGGGTTAAAAAGAAACAGTCCGAGGGAATTATCTCTCGAACTAATCTTTCCGATTTGCTCCGTCTGTCTTTGCTGGCTAGATATGGCGGCTTGTGGCTTGATGCCACGTTTTTCTGCACGGGGCCGATTTCAGAAATGGCATTCGATAATCCTATGTTCTCGATTAAACGTCCTGATTATTTGCATTGTTCGGTTGCTCAAGGATATTTCGCCGGTTACTCTTTAGCTTGTGACACATCTCATAGAAGAATATTTAAGACGATCCGTGATTTCTTTCTAGAATATTGGAAAACGAACGATTTTCTTGTTGATTATTTGTTAGTGGATTACATGATTGTGCTTGCCCAACGTCATAACATGGACATCGCTGATGCATTCGCAGCGATTAAGCCTAACAATCCACGTTGTGATGATTTATATAAGGTGCTTGGTAAGTCGTTTGACGAGCAATATTGGTCTGAACTTACAAAGGACACAAGATTGTTCAAGCTTACTTGGAAGCAGAGCTTCCCTGAGGAAGCAAATGGTCATCCTACGTTTTACGCTAAACTGTTGGGACGGTAAATGGCTTATGTCTTCTCGTGAAGTTAATGTCATGCAGAGCAGTCAGGGAATTGGAATCATGAATAAACCGATAAAGGCTGATATGTGGGTATATGCTTTATCGTTTTTAACGGTTTTTTTAGATTTGTCCTCTGTGATTCCAATATATACATATGTGCACTATCTGATGCTATTGATTGTAGGGGTGTTTATTTATTTAAAGTTACCTATTATTATTTCCGGTAAAAACTGGATGAGTTTTGCGCCGTGGATGGTGTTTGTTATAGGTATCGTTGTTAGTTCTTTCTTATCAAAAGACATTTATACATCTAGGAATCCACTGTTAGCAGCAATTGTGGCTTTAGGTGGATTATTGGAATTTATTGCAGTAATAAACTACGCTTTTAAAAAAAATCGTATACCGACAGCGTTGAACGTCTTTTGTATAACTGCATTAATTATTTTGTTGTGTACGGATATTGCGGTTTATTTGACGGATGTGTATCTTATTGGAAATAAATTTAGAATAGCATATTTTCATATGCTATTTATCGTGTTATTTGTGATAAGAAAAACTTTTTTTGATAGTAAAAAAAATATTATAGATCAAATATTGTTTGCAGGTTTGATCGTTTTGACTATTGCTGTTTGTGTTCGAGTGGATTGTGCCACTGGAATCAATGCAATGATATTAATGATTGGATGGTTTTTCCTCGGAAGGGCGCTTCCTTCATTTGTTTATAGTCCCATTACTGTTTGTGTTGCAGCTGTGTTTAGCTATGTATTCATGTATATTGCCACATCTTTGTCGCATATTTCCTTTGTGACGGATTATATTGTCAATACTCTTCATAGAGATGCCACATTGACTGGTAGACTGCCGATTTTTGAAGTTGTTCCCCGAGCATTGTCTCAAAAACCAATTCTGGGGTATGGGTATGGGATCAGTTATGAGGTGCTTGATTATTTCCTGAAGGGGGCACCTGATACTCAAAATGCTTTGGCGGAATGGATTCTATATGGAGGCTACGTTGCCGCCATAATGATTATCTTAATACTTGCCTTAAATTTTAAAGTGGTTTCATCGCATACTCTGACAAATGGTGATGCTGTGCTTATTTGTGTAGCATTTATTTATGCGTTCATTTGCATAGGTACCATTGAAATAAGTTATGGAATAGATTTCTTCGCAGTACTGGCTTTGCTTCGTGTGCTTTCAATAAGCAGTAGTCAGAGGGAGGGGGCAATGAGATGAAAAAGTGTGTTTTGATATTGCCGTATTTTGGTAAATTTAATAATTATTTTCCTTTATTCTTAAAATCATGCGGATATAATCCATCTTACGATTTTTTAATTTTTACTGATAACACAGATTTCTATAATTATCCGCAAAATGTGCATGTAGTGCCGATGACGCTGAATGAATTCAGAGCTAATGCTTCGCAAAAGTTGGGGTTCGAGCCGTGCATTCCGACTGCCTATAAGCTGTGTGATTTTAAACCTGCTTATGGTTTTTTGTTTGAAGATTATATCCAAGATTACGAATATTGGGGACATTGTGATTGCGATCTCGTATTCGGCAATCTTGAAAAGGTACTATCTCCTGTGCTGGATAAGGACTATGATAAAATTTTCGCTGCTGGCCATTTGACCATATATAAGAATACCTTCGACAACAATCGACGTTTTATGAAATCGCTCGAGGGGCGTGAAATTTACCGAGAGGCATTTACAACAAGCCGCATCTATGTATTTGATGAAAATGTGAGATGTTCGATGAATCCTGATCGGCTCAACGTACACACGCTTTTTCGGGATAATGATGCGAAAATATATGAAAAAGATTTGTCGTTTAATGTAAGTCCCAAGAAAGCAAAGATCACCAGGACTGCATACAACCCTCAGACGCAAAAATTTGAAGAAGACCATAGATACGCTAATTTAGCGCGTTATTATCTGTGTGCTGATGGACTGCTTGTGGTTTCTTGGAATAAGGATCATGCGGTGGTAAATACTCACCAGTATTTGTATATGCACTTGCAATCACGCCGTATGCGAATGTCTGCCGAAGTTGTGCAATCTCCGGTGGTGGAGATTCGTCCTGATCGATTCGTTAGGGCAAATCGCCTTCCATCAACGAAGGCGGAATTGGCAAATAGATTTTTTAATGTATTCAATTATTTTTGGATTGATACTTATATAAAGAAATTTAAGGCAAAATTGGCAAATATTTTTTGAAGGATAATTATATGATTAAGGCTTTGTTAAAGAGACTTTTATTACGTGAAAAATCTAGTTCCCGGGCGTTTATTGATTATTGGCAGAATCAAGGGGTAGCAATTGGTAAAGGGACTTATTTCTATGATCCGCAGAGTAATTGTCTAGGGTTGAATGACCCTTTTAATCTTAGTATTGGAAGCAATGTGAGAATTACTCATGGCGTTACGATTGTGGACCACGGCTATGATTGGTGTGTTCTCAAAGGTTGCTACGGGGATGTTCTTGGCAATACAGGACAGGTTTCAATTGGGAATAATGTGTTTGTAGGCATGAATGCTATTATTCTCAAAAATGTGAGCATTGGAGACAATGTCATTATCGGTGCAGGATCGGTTGTTACACATGATATTCCCGCTAATTCAGTGGCAGCTGGTAATCCATGCAGGGTACTCATGTCTCTTTCGGAATACCGGGATAAACGAGCTGCCGCCCAGCTTAATGAGGCTTTGAGCTTGTTTAGAGCTTACCGCAAGTCTCATTCTGGCAAGGTGCCTCCCAGAGAAATATTCAGAGAATATTTTTTGTTGTTCGAGAGACCGGGAAAGAACGGATTTTGCAGCTGCGAAGCTTTTGATCGGGTTATGCATCTTATCGATGATAGTTTTGAGTTGAGTATAAGCTCGGCAAGTTCAAAAGAACCGATGTTTAATGGTTTTGAAGAATTTATTAAATACTGTTGTCTTCAGGATTCAAAAGTAAATTTAATTAACGAGGAAGGTGACAATGTTCGATAAAAATATATATGTATCAACTATAATTGATTCGTATAATTATGGTACTGTTTTGCAAGCTGCGGCAACACGTGATGTACTTGAGCCTTATGGCAAGCCTTTGTTCGTCGATTATTGCCGCGAGGCTTGGACTCGTAAAGGATTACAGGATATTTATCTTAAGGATAAAAAACATTCCTTACCCATCAACGTGGTTCGATATCTTGTCGCGCTTCCTGAACTGAAAACAAACAAGAAACTTTTTCGCACCTTTGTGGAAAGTCAGTTGCATCTAGTGAATGCCGATTCCTTAATCACCGGCAAAGGACAGTTTGATGCGCAATCCGTGTATTGTGTAGGCAGCGACCAGACATGGAATGAAGAATTGAACAAGGGTATCGACCCAGTGTACACGCTGAAAAATGTGCCTTCTAATTGCAGAAAGATATCTCTTTCTGCAAGCTTCGGTCGTCCCTCTATTCCTGCTGCCGAAGCTGCAAAGATGAAGCCTTTGCTGGAACAATTTGATGCCATTTCCGTGCGTGAGAGTTCTAGCGTGGCGATTCTTGATCATATGGGTATTAAGGGGTCTGTCGCACTAAAAGATCCTGTTTTGCTCTGCCGTACTGAATTGTGGTATGAACTTTCTCGGAATGTGCCGGAGCATAAGAATCCGTATGTATTGATTTACATGTTGAATTACAATCAGCGGATGATTGATTACGCTCGGCGTTTGGCTGATGAAAAAGGCATGAAAGTTCGTATTGTCACGTTCAGTCCACGGAAGCCTAGCCCCGTTGGATGTGAATCCCTTTGCCAGCCTACACCTGAGCAATGGCTGTCGGCATTTCGTGATGCCGATTATGTGGTAACGGATTCGTTCCATGGTACTTGCTTTTCGATTCTCTTCAATAAGCCGATGATTGTGTTCGATCCTCCTCGGTACTCGGTGAGATTGACTGACGTTTTAAAAGATTTTGGTCTTTCCAATCGACGTGTTGAACCTGAAGTTGCGATTAAGGAAATTGATACAGCGGACGGGGTGATTGATTGGAATCATGTTCAGTCAGAACGTATGGCTTTCAAAAAAGAAGCGAATGTTTTTTTGAACGAATATTTTTCCACATTATAAATAGGGAGTTTTCTGATGAGTTTTAAGCATATTGTATGTAACATCTTGCCTGATAGCGTTGCAAATTATCTACGGCAAGTTAAATCTTTGTTTACGCTTCGAAAGGAATATGGCCTGCAAGCGGAGCGTTTTAACAAAACTTTTTCCCGTGAATGGTCTACTGGTCTTATGCAGGTGCAGACCCGAGTCATTTTTCTGACGCATCAGATTGAAAAAGGTCTCGGCCATCGAGAGTTCCGCTATGGATTCGGAGTGCGCGTTTTCAAGGCGCTTGGTCCTGAGCTTGCAAAATTAGAGACCGCTGATTCGGGTTATCTTAATAATCCTGCTTATCGTGAGTGCATGAGTGCGGTGCATGAGTATATCGTTCGTCACGAGGCCGCAGGAAAAGATGTCAGCGAACAGCGCCGATACTTCGGTATCGAACATTGGGAGCGCGCAAAGCAGTCGAACGATGAATATGGCGGAAGCATCGTGGTCACTGCTGCGGAAAAAACGGATAATGCACAAAAATCGTTTATTGAATTGGCGGAGAACAGACATTCCCTGCGTGAATATTCTGCGCAGCCTGTCACTGAAGAGGAAATCGTCAAAGCTGTGGAACTTGCCACTCGGGCGCCGTCCGCCTGCAACCGCCAGCCTGCTCGCGTTTTGCTGATTAGTGACCCAGATCAAATTGCGGATGTTTTGAAGATCCAGGGAGGCGTTCGAGGTTATGCCCTTCCTTCTCAGTTGCTTCTTGTCACGGCTAAAACCAGTGTGTTTATGGGGCCAAATGAACGTAATCAGGGTTTTATCGATGGTGGTCTTTTCAGCATGATGCTATTGATGTCGTTGGAAGCATATGGATTAGCGGCCTGCCCTCTGCATGCGATGCTGGACGGGAAGGCAGAGTCTCGGATGCGTGAGATTCTTCATGTTCCTGATGATGAGATATTCGTAATGTTCGTCGAAGTCGGCCATTTTCCTGAATCTGTTCGCACACCGCAGTCTACACGACTTCCTGTAAGCGATATTTTTAAGAATGCTCGTTAAATTTATGGTGAAATAATGAATAAAAAAATCGAAATTGGAATTATAACAGTAAATGATCCCAAGAATTATGGTAATCGTTTGCAAAATTATGCGCTTCAGCAGGTATTGCGTGATTACGGTACAGTGAGCACGGTAAATCAATTTCTGAATGTCAACAGACCTGTTGAGATTATTGAGAAGAGGCTTTTTGCTCGACTTCGTCCTGTATTAAACAGGTTTTTAAGTTTGATGCCGTCAGAACGATCTCTTGATTTCAAAAGGTTGTGCCGATCTGACGCATTTACTCGCAGATATGTTCCTTGTTCCCAACTGTATGCATCCACCTGTTTGACTGCGAACAATATTGCCTCTCTGAAGACGGTGGTTGTGGGGTCTGATCAGGTTTGGAACGATCGTTGGATTTCGGGGCGAGTGCTATCGGCAAGACTTGCTGATATGACGAATGATAAGACAAGACTGATAAGCTACGCCGCGAGCTTTGGCATTAATCAGGTTAAAGATGAATCAAAGCCAATTTTCAAGAAACAGCTGGCACGGTTTTCTGCCATTTCGGTCAGAGAGGATCAGGGTGTGACGCTGGTGAATGAATTATCTGGCAAGCCGGCAACGGTCGTGTTGGATCCGACGCTTATGGTGCCTGCAGAGCATTGGCGTTCCATCACCAGGGGATTCGCTCCGCGTGATGACAAGTATGTGCTTACCTATTTTTTGGGCAGACCCAGTGCCGAACAGGAGCGTACCATTCAGGAATATGCCAAGAAGCATGGTTGCCGTGTGAGACGTATGATCGATCCTCGTGATTCTGAGACATATGTGGCTGGTCCGGAGGATTTCGTCGAGCTATTCTCCAAAGCGGAGTATGTCTTCGCTGATTCGTACCATGCCTGCTGCTTCTCCATTCTCTTCCACAGGCAATTCACCGTATTCAACCGTGCCGGCACTGAAGGCAAAGCAAGTATGAATTCCCGCATGGAAACATTGTTCCGTCTTTTTGAACTTGATTCCGTCATGCTGGATGATGGGATCGCGCCGGAAATCGATTACGAGAAGGTGGATTTGTTGTTGCGGCAGCATCGTGCCGAGTCCAAGGCATGGCTTGACAAGGCCATGGAGGTATAACCGGATGGCGAATCAGCGCAAGGCGGGAGCGGCTCTTGGATATGCCAATGTAATCGCCAAGAACCTCGTTAATCTGATGTATGTGCCGTTGCTGTTGCATTTTGTGGGACAGGGCGATTATGGCGTGTTCCAGATGACCAATAGCGTCGTCTTCGCTCTGACTCTGCTCAGTGCGGGTTTTTCGGGAGCTTATGTGCGATTCTATATGAGGGAGGTCGCGCATGGCACAAGAACCAGCATCCGCCGATTAAATGGAATATTTCTTCTTATATACATGATTGTGGTCGGGCTCTGCTTTGTTGGCGGTGTAATCTTGATTCTCAACGTGGATATGCTCTTTTCCAAAGGCTTGAGTTCTCGAGAACTAGTGCTGGCTCGCGAATTAATGGTATTAATGGTTTTCAACGTTGCCGCGCAATTGATGACCAGTCCGTTTAATTCCTATATCACCGCCAAGGAGCGCTTTGTTTACCAGCAAACTAGACAGTTGCTGACTACATTGGTACAGCCACTGCTAGCGGTGCTGTTGGTATGGCGCGGCATGGGAGCCATTGGTGTGGCTCTGGCAATGTTGGTGGTTACGGTGGCTCTGCTGGTAATGAATATTGTGTATGCAATAAAAAAACTGGGCATGCACTTTTCGTTCACCGGTTTGCAGTGGTCCATGTTCAAGGCCATCGCCATATTCAGTTTTTGGATTTTCCTCAATCAGATTTTCGATTTGGTCAATAATAACGTTCCTAATTTCCTTCTCGGGGCGATGGCCGGATCGACTGTTGTGGCCACATTCTCTATTGCGGTGCAAATAAGAAATATATTCTTTGCCATGAGTACGACTATGTCTAACGTGTTTATTCCTCAGATAAACCGTATCGTCGCCGACAGTGATGATAACAAAGTGCTCACCGAATTGATGACGAGGGTCGGTCGTTATCAAATGGCTATATTCTGGTTCATCTACGGAGGTTTCGTAGTCTTAGGACAGTTTTTTGTTGTGTTGTGGGCCGGACGTCAGAATGTAGATGCGTATTGGTTGGCGGTCATTATGGTGCTGCCGGTTATGATTCCTCTGACGCAAAACACCGGAATTGAAATTCAACGTGCGAAAAACAGGCATAAAACGCGTAGCGTGATTTATGTTTTCACGGCAATGTTGGATGTCATTTTATCAGTTTTGCTGATTCCCTCTATGGGGTATTGGGCCACTGCAATCGGCTATATCGCGAGTATCATGTTGGGCACTGGACTTTTTATGAATTGGTACTATCAGACTCACATTGGTTTGGATATGCTGTATTTTTGGCGTAATCAGATGCCTACCATTATTATGGCGGTTCTTGTTACGGGAGCATGCTTGTTGGGAACGCACTTTGTACCGGTGAATTCCATTCCGCTTTTCCTGATGTGGGGTGTGGTATACGTTATTCTGTTCTGTGCTGGTGCATTCCATGTTTCTTTGACCGCGGCTGAGCGTACTAAGGTTCTGTCGATGTTGCATAAAATGAAGAAAGCGTAATGAACTATACGTTTACTGTTTTTACTCCAACATTTAATCGGGCTGTTTCAATCCATAGAGTGTATGAGAGTCTACAGTCTCAGGCGTTCCATGATTTTGAGTGGCTGATCGTCGATGATGGTTCGGAAGATGATACTGCTGATTTGGTCGGAAACTGGATTAAGGAGGCGGATTTTCCGATTGAATATATGAAACAGAGCCATGCAGGAAAGCATATTGCATGGAACCATGCGTTGCGAAAGGCTAAGGGCCGTTTCTTCATTATTGCCGACAGCGATGACGGTTTTGTCCCGAATGCTTTGGAAAGGCTGCTGGAGGTTTGGAAAAGCATTCCAAGGGAAGCCTCAGGAAGTTATAGAGGTGTCACATGCCGATGCGTTACGAATGAAGGTGTTGTGGTTGGTTCTATGCAAATTCCGACGCCGTGGTTGGAGGCTAGTGAGGCGGATGTGAAATATGTGCATAAGTCGCAATACGAAATGTGGGGTATGACCAGCACCGAGGTACCTAGGCAATATTTGAATCCGAATATTGCAGGAATGAGATTCTATCCTGCAGCGGTAAAATGGGTGAAAAATATCTGACAAGATATATTAATAATCCATTGAAAATGCTATATAGCGATCAGGACAATGGGTAAGGGGCTGCGGACGTTTTCTTGGAGATGGTCACGCAGCCATTCCCCGGCTTTGACGGTATTTGTACAGGACTCATCCAACCGAGCGGCCGTTTGATGCGCTCGTGGTCGTACCAGCGGATGCAGTCGTCGATTGGGACGAGCACCCCGTCGCGGGTACGCTCCTCCCAATGCCCGGGATAGACGGGCTCCGTCCTCATGCGTTCGAGGAACCCCTCCGCGGCGGCGTCGTCCGGGGAACGGCCTTTGGCGCCCGTCGACCGCGCCGGGCCGTAGCGGTCCATGAGCGCCAGCCATCCGGGCTACCGGCAGTGGCATCCGCGGTCGGAATGCACCAGGGGATGCGCTCCCTCCGGCGGCGTCTCCGCGGCCCTGACGAGCATCCTGTCGGCAAGCTTCCGCGTTGGGACCGGAACCGGCCGTGTACGCGACGATCCTGCCGTCGTGGCAGTCGATCACCGGCGAGAGGCGCGCCCTTCCCGTCCCCGGCCTTGATCCCGGGTGATGTCCGCGGGCCACTTCTCGTTCGGCATCCCAGCCGTGAAGTCGCGGTCGGCGAGGCTGCCGGGAGCCGGCGTGGTCTCGCCCTCGTATGAGCCGTACCCGCGTCGTTCGGGAACATGCGCCGTCAGACCATCCTCACGATACGCCTTGACCCAGTGATTGACCGCGCCGACGCTCACGCCGAGCCGTTCGGCGGCCTGCTTCCGCGCATGCCGTCCAGCACCAGCTCGATCGCCTTGGCCCTCGTTTCCAGCGGGATGATGGGTTTCGCCATATGGCCGGCATACCTGGGATCCTTTGCCAGCCAGCGTTCCAGGCACTGCCTGGTCGGATAGCCCAGATGCCTCACCACCTGGGCCGTGGTCATCGGCGTGGTGAAATACAGCTCCACCGCACGCCGCCGTTCTTCGGGACCGGACATACCATAATCCTTTCGTTCAGTCTCCAAGAAAACGTCCGCAGCCCCCTATCGGTTAGCGAGGTCGCGCATAAGATGTAAATTGCGTTATTTTTATCTCAAGAGCGAAACTTAAGAGTACATAGAATCTCGGGGTTATCTAAACCGACTCGAACATTTGTCCTTTGTACTGTAAGATTCAGAGCAAAACGAGTGAAAAATACACGACGAAGTTACTTGTGAAAGATAGTGGTTATGTCTGGAACATTTGGGGTCAGAATCTCACCGGAAGCTCGAAGGGGAGAGGGCGGTGAAAACCAGGTAAAGGCTTTTTCTCTGACACTTTCCAATGGTGCATAATGTCCAAGGACATTGATTTTGGCACTGATTTATGGGTGATGCCGGTGAACGATGAGGGAATTCCTTCATTTGTGGTTCTTGGTGTGCAAGTAAAGAAAGGAGCAAGCTACTTCAGGCATCCTAAAAAGGATGAGCGAGGTAATGTGATTGGCTGGTGGTTCGGATTTGATGCCAATCATGAAGCTTCGTGGACTAATGGGAGAATTGCTCATATTGTTGTTCTGATTTCTAATGAAGGAACAATGTATTGGTCCAAGATCGAGTCTTCACAGATTGACCGTTCTTCCCGAAAACCCAAGATTCTTGTATACAAGGATCATGTGCTGGAAAAGACAGATAAAGAAGAGATTTATGAGTTCGCATGCAGCACGTATGAGAAGTCTGCATTCAACGGAGTTGTGTGGAATGGCCTGGAAAACATTAAAAATCAGGATCGCATTCGACTCGCAATGCTCGCTCCTCGTGTGATAGCCCCGCATGTGAATAAACATATAGATAACTTGAAAGGTCATGAGGCCTTGGCTTCCTTGCTATATGGGAATGAGTATGGATTGGAGTGGTACTGGAGAGCGGGAAGTGGTTCCATGGCTGACGTGGCCATGCAGAAAGGGAAAAGAAAGGATGAGGCATGGGCTTCATCTGACTGGTGCTGGAAGGCGGCCGCGGCTTTTTATGATTACCTTGATGGACAGGGTGGGCGCTTGGATGAGCTTTTTTCGGTTGCGAAATCTCCTGAAGAGCAAGCCGCATCGGCGGTAATGCAATTTGCCTTTGATATAGATGATAATGATTGGAGTGCCGCTCTTCAACATATTGAAGCTGTTATGACTTATGATCTTTATCCTGTAGATAAAGCGTGGCTGCTGGTTCACGAATCATGGGCGATGTTTGAACTCGGTCGTAAGGATGAAGCTATTTCTGCCGGTTCGAATGCAGTGAGTCTTTGCTTGCAAAATCCAGATGATATTACCGCTAATGGAATCTGCGGTGTGGCGGTAAGGTTGCTCTGGCAATACGATTGGATTTGGGGAAACGTTAAGTCATCTGGAAAGCAGGTTGATGTAGCTGAGGTGATTCAGTCATCCGACAATCCAATTTTCTGGTGGCTCGAATTGGGAGAGCGTAGCATTGCGGGTAACGCAGTGTCGAATCGGTGGCTTCATAGCATTGGAGAAGCGGAGAAAACCCATTCGCTAAGACGACGTTTTATTTCCCTTATTCTTCAGACGGCATTTCTCGGTGACAGAGATGCGTGGAAAAGATACTGCTGTTTGCAGGCAGAAAATGCGTATGCTCAGATTGAGGATGGTAATGGGGAGAGAGCGAACATCGTCAATGTGCTTGAAATGTTTCGGCGGTGTTCTTCCAAAGACGATTATCGGAAAGTACTTCGGTCCGCTATCCAGAGAGCTTCAGACTCCAGGATTGTTGAATATGCCGAAACTGTATCGTTGGATGAGCCCACGCATTCGACGGCACTGAATGATCTGACGTTGTTCCAGTGCATAGGTGATTATCTTTCTGCAGATAAGGCTGATGAAGTTTGCCGTTGGTGCTTGACGACGATGGCATCTAGGCAGGAATACTCTCGGAAGGTTTCTGCGACGTTCAATGTCCCTATTGAACTGTTCAAGACGCTTAAAGCTTGTTATATGGCTGCAAGTCGAGATGCACAGGAAGAGATTGAGCAATGGTTCTTGGAGTTGCCTGGCGTGGGAGAAAGCTATGCCTCGGAAGCGCAGAATCTGACGATTCTGTTTCCGGAGTCCTTTTGGGGTGATGACAATTTGGCAATCTTGCTGCAACGAGGCGATGAAGGTTCCTTGCAACAATGGTACGAATATAAGCAAAGCTCTCATGATGAGGAATCGGAAGCGCAATGGCACGTAAAGGTGAAGAGCGGTCAAGTTGATGTAATCAAGAGCATTGATGATGCGAAAAAACTTTCTGAGGATGAGATCCGAAGGGTTTCTGACTGTTTTTCTGCATATTGTATTGAAACAATAGAAAGATATGAGCGGTGGGGAGTTGTTTTTTCTTCTGGCAGAGATGACGTGCTTGGTGCGTTTCTTTTCTGTGGATACGTTCATCCGGAGTTAGTTGATTGGACTGCTTTCGTGAAGATTATGTTATCCAAAGCCGAAGCAATCCAAGAGAAAATATGGCCTTTGAAATTTCTTGCATGCTTCGGTGATGAATTGCCTGATAAAATTCAGCAGGAACTATTTGATATGCTGTCGTGTTTTGTCAAAAGCTCTGAGGATAAGGCCGATATTGTGTATTGGCTAGCGTATGAAGCGATGGCATCGCTATGTGAAGATGAACGTCAAAATATTATTGATTATCTGATATCGAATAAGCGATACAATGCGGTCGCTCGCATAGTGCAACGGTTCCCCGCTGAGAGGTACGTACAGTTGATGGTCACCATGCTGAAAATGGGACCTGCTGGCATGTGCGATACTGCGGCCGGTGCGTTGACCAAACTCGAGCTATGCAATTTCGGTGGCGTGATCGTAACCGAAACTGTTGAGGACGTAATGGCGAACGGTACGCTTGCTCAAAAAGAATGGGTAGCTGAAGCGGTGATCGAATCTACTGAGGAAATTCCTGCCAGAATGAGAGAACAACTGATTGCCCTGGAAGATTCAATAGGTTCTTCTATGAGGAAAGCATTGAAAGAAAAGCTGGACGTTTAGCCCACAGATATTTTAAAAGGTGATCTGGAATCAGCAGAGTAGTGACCGAGAGGTTGCGCACCTAGGATTTTACGTCACATGCATGATTCCCAAATGCGCAACCTTGTATATCTAGTGGCTGAAGAATCCCCAAGCATAATAAGATTCGCGAAATACTTGTTATTTTGTATTGTTTAATGGAAGTTGGATTTCTTCAAAAGAAATTCTGCCACTATTTTCCAAGGTTTGATACGTATTATTATCAGATTCGTGAGCTAAATCGTATTTATTAAGCAGTTTACGTAAGTCTTTTATTGCAGATTTTCTGGATATGCCGTTCGTGTAATATATACCCAACGTAGAGTCGGATTTGTCAAATTTTGCAAGATCAAAATATCTTCTGAAATAATCAAAATCAGCATCGCTGAATGAACATCCGAAACATTTGATTTCGTCAATTTGTTTTTTACTTAATTCATTAATGGTTCTTGCAGATTGCTTATCTAAGCATTCTTTTTGTTGTCGTCGTGTGTCTTTGAAGAAAGAAGAGCGGTAACCTGATGTAATCTTCATCTCAGTTTTAGTAGGGTAACCGTTGTCGTCTGCGATGCCAAACATGGCAGTGCCCTGATTCTCTTCACCATGAAGGTTAACGTAGTTAGGTATGTCTTCCAATGGCCGGGTGTAGTTAAAAGACATTACAAATTCTTCGTGGGGCTCTTTGGGCATACTGGACATATGTCCTCCGATGGTTCCAAAGGTAACATATTCAATCCGTTTTGAGGTCTCGGCTTTCTGAATTTTTTCAAATAGTAGCTTTGCGTTGGCTTGATAGTTGGGATTTTGGTCTATTGTCCTTAAATATTTTGCAAAATCGTTTTCAAGATTGCTTAGCTCTTGATCAAATATGTCAAATAAATTTTCTTCTGTACGGAAAGCGATATCCTTCTTTTGGAAGTAAAGTGTTAAAAGCTCATACATGCTCTTCTTTTGAGGAGGTGTATTTTCTGGGCTGTTGGAAAAATATTTAAAATATTCGCTGATAGATATCTCGTTTTCTTGTGGATAATCCTGTAAAAACGTATCGATATTTTTTTCTATATCTTTCCAAAGAACATGATCATTCCTATAACCAGGTTGGTCATGTTCATAGGCAAAGACAATGAACCAAGCAGAGGGAATATTCTTGATGCCTCCGTCTTGAATTTCTTTATAAATTGCTGGAATCGCTTTTGAATCAGAAGAGTTATATCCTTTGTACCATTTGAAACGTGATTCAAAATAATCTGCATAGCGAGATTTCAACCCGCATGCTAAGTCGAAGCCATTACCAAGAAGGTACAGCGTTCTCATGTAAATCCTTTCGATTATATTTCATAAAGCTAAACTAATGCAAGACGGATTGTCATCGTTTGTTGTGGCCATATCATGCCATAGCTGTGCGCGAGTTTCTGCATACTAGAAATCCGTGTGACCATTCATCTGATCGCTCGGATTTTTAATGCCTGAATCGTAATGCGGTGCTGTTTCCGTATCTTACGAAGGCGTCACTATAGGGGTTCTGCAGAGGATAGGACTTTCTCGACGATGAGATTGTCTAAAAGTCCTTCTGCATACTGTATGGGCTGTTGTGCGTCCTTGTGATAGCGCACGATGACTCTGCCGTAGAATTTGCGGTATTCGGTCAGTTCCTCTCCCTCGTAGCCGACATAGTGGGGGTCGTCGTCTTCGCTTTTTTCCTTTGGGCATTCCAATGGGTCCCCGATACGCTTGAGACATGTGAGCACCCAGAGGTCGTTGTTTTCTGGAAGACGTACCAGGCCGATCACGTTCTCCCCCTTGTGCAGGTGCTCCGCATCTTTCCCGTTGTCGTTCCTTTTTCGGGACAGAAGCCAATCGGTGTTGAGCTCATCGGGGTCTTCCTTGAACACCTTGATGGGTTCGGTGCCATTGTAGTTAGTCATGAAACGGATTTTCGTCCTGCTGATCTCCTCGTCAGTGAGGTGGAGCAGGTCATTTAATTTAATATCTTTATTCATATCTACATGATAGCTCATGAGGGCGGAACCTTGCATTTGTTTTAATGCCGCTTATTGCATACAAAGTCACACTAGTTGTTGGTCTTTTTTCGTCATGCGCGGAATATACGGTAAGGGGCCGCCGACATGACAAGGAAAATCAAGATTAGGGAGATGATTTCTCCTGAGCGTTGAAGTTCATTGGGATGTGAAAATGAGACTGGATGCCGGAGCATACGCGAGGCTGCTTCTGATGGAGACGAATAGGGAAGTGTGCACGAGCAGCTTCAGAGGTATTGACATAAGGAAGCGGTTTTCTTGGTCTTTTACGCCAAACCTGGAATTCGAAAAGGTGGTAACTCGGACGTGTCATTTTCTTTGCCCTAAAATTTATAGATTTTTGAATAGTTCGTCGATTTGAGAATTTATGACTGAGTTCGTGTAACTGTAAGCGGGGGAATAAGCATTCATAGCATCCGCATCTTCATATCGTGCTAGTTCCTCCGCTACTGATTCTTCGTAATAAGAAGCGTCAACTGTGTCTAAAAGCGAATATAGTTCATCTGGCAAACTAGATACTTGGTCATCAATTTCCTGCTGCACTGCATCCGCTATTTTATTCGTGATTCGCCAAACTGCAATCTGTAAAAGAAACTCGTAACGGAAGAAAAGCGGAGAGAACACAAATCCAACGCTTCATGCGTTGGATTCCTTTTCCTGCTAGGAGAATTTCTGCAGGTGCTGAAAGAGCATGGGCGCGGTCAGCTGATTTTTACCGCGCATAATTTTTGTCCATTGGAGATTCTGGACAAAAGTTCGTTTTATTTCACGACGACGAATCCAAATAATCGATACATCAAATTCCGCGGAAGCAGAGAAAAAATAATCTCCGTAATCAGTATCTACGCGCAATCAATCTTGGTGGGCAACCGGAAACCGTATATGAGCCGACGAATTCCTTCGATATCGACGGCGCCTTCTACGATGCCGGGTTCCTCGAGGAGGACTGAGCTATGGCGACTACCAAACAGGTGATGATATTCATCGTGGAAGGCCCCACCGAGGAACAGCCCTCGCCCAGATTCTCAGCCGTATCTTCTCAACCAGCCAGATCAAATTCGAGATCGTGCATGGCGATATCACGATTGAGCCATATAACCATGTCTCTCCGGCAACAAGGGGACGCGTGTGGTCAGCACAGCTGAGTATTAAAAACGGTGCGAGTCCAAGGTGCCGCCAATCAAATGCGCTACGGGGTTGCTTGGGCTTTCAGGAAGTTCGGAAAGTCGGCAGACGGCGCCCTTGCCGCTGCCGGCTTGAGCTGAAGCGATCAGTAGTTGAATCGATCAGTACTTGTTGGCGCCTTCGCCAATGAAGTTGACGGTGAATCCGCGGTGGTAGTGCAGGAACATGTCGGCGCCGTAGCGGTCGACGGGGCGGTGGGTGAACAGCATGCGGATGGCGAATGCGGTCTGCACATCATCCGGCAGATTCATGAACTCCTTGTGGGCGTCCCAATACGGATGCATGGTGATGGCCGCGTCCGGCACGTAGGCGTATCCGTAGCCGTCCTCGTTCACATAGCCCATGAACGGCAGATCCCAAGCGTCATGATCGGTGAGCTCCTGCTTGAAATTCTCTACCTTGGCGAGTGCTTCATCGCTGATGCCCAGGTTTTTCGCCACCTTGTTGGCTTCGGCTGTTTTGGCGTCGGCGTCCTTGTCGAACATGTCGAGATTCACGGTGATGACGGCTTTCTCGTTTGCCATGGGTAATGCCTTTCTATGAGCCGCGCATAATGTGCATTATGCATGTTCGTTTGTAGTCGCAAATGAACATTATGTATGACTGGTTTGTGTTGTGTGGGGTGAACGCTTGCTGTGTTCGCTATTGATGCTACCACGCATATAGAAGGTGAAATGGTTGAAAAATGAACTTTTTGTGTACTGTGGTTTTATGAATCGTTGTCATAGCTGGGTTTACGGCAAGTGCCAGGCGGTTTAAAAAGATAACATTAAGCGTGTTGTCTTTTTATGATATTCCATGTTCTGTTAATGTTCGAATGAACATTTGAAGCCGTGAATCGTTGTGGCAATATCATCCGTTGCGCGGTGAAATCAATGGGTGCATATAGTGCAATGTCGAGTAGGGTTGGTTGCGGAAAGGGGCGCGTGTGATTCGACTGAACAATAGTGAATGCGAAGTGGCTGTCAAGGCCAAGGCTGGCGTCGCAATTGATGATGCCGCTGCACAGGCGCAAGCGAGCGGCAGACAATCGGCAGAGCACGCCGTTTCCTATCGCCCAATGCTGCGATTCCTGACGACGCAGAATCGGAACGTCATCTGGCTGTTGCTGGGCATCGCGCTTCTCCCGGTGGACGGCACCACGCTCGGCCTGTACGCGCCGTTCTGGTCGCCGATCAGTCCCGCGCTATTCGCCGTCTACTGTCTGTGCAACTGGCGGCAGCTGCATATCGTAGCTGTGAAGCATCTGCCTATGTTCCTGCTGCCGGTCGCCTGCATCATCCTGTCCATCCCCGGGTGGCTGCGCTTTGGCATTCATTTCAACGCCGCGTTCATGAGCATCACCGGGCTCCTCGGTATGCTCGCCACGTTGGGTGCGCTTGTCATCGCCTTCCATATCAAACGCATCCCCTGGAACATGCCGATCCGGCTGCTTATCGTGGCCTACTGGTGCTCCTTCGCCGTGGGCGTCGTGCAATGGTTCTCCATCCATCTGCGGTTCGAGCCGCTCGTCAACTATTTCTCGCATCTCATGTACCGCCAGTACGTCACCGATAGTTCGGTGTGGGGCGGCGGTCGGCCGCAATTCCTGTTCGCGGAACCCAGCTATATCGGCATGCACCTGTTCGGCATACTGCTGCCCCTCATGTGGCTGATGCGAGGTCGTGACAGCATCTATGCCAAACGGCTGCGTGACCTCATCGTCGTCTACGCGATCGGCGCGATGCTGATGCAGGCCGGCACCAGAATCGTCATCGACTCCGTTGTGGCGCTGCTGATCGCCATCATCGTGCACAACACATGGCATGATCGGAAGCAACGACTGCGTGGCATGGCGCAGTTTGCCGGAGCATGCCTGCTTGGACTGATGGGCGTGCTTGCCGACTCCAGGCTGACTTCCATTGCCGAAAACGGCGCGCAGGGAGACGGTTCGTTCTTTGCGAGAATCTACCAAAGTCTCGATCCGCTCTGCGGCCTGCTCGCCCACCCATGGACCATGTTCACCGGTTATGGTGCGGGCAACATCATCAATGCGGTGTGGGCTGGCGCATCCAAGGCCGAGCAGCTACTAAATGGTCTTGGCATGAACGGCGGCGCGGCCACAGGATTTGCGGCCGGCATGAATGCGGACACCGTATGGACGATGTGTGCGTATACCAGCGTCGTCGCAGAATACGGATTGATCGGCCTGGTTCTGCTGGTCATCGCTTCCATAGTTTCCATGACGCGTGTCTTCGATACTGCAGCTGCCGAGCATGGTGTTTGGAGCAAGACTGTTATCTGCTGGCTTGTCCTGATCGTGTACCTGTATATCCAGTGCGAGAACTACGCGTTCGCCGCGCTGCCATTGTTTATCTTCGCGGCAAGCAAGCTGCGCGAGTAACCGTATTTGACGGGGTGCGGATGTCTTCTTCTCGATAACGTACAGTTAGAGAAGCCGCTATCGCAAGTATTCTTTAACCTGTCCACAAGGCGGCTGACATTAGCAATCATTTGGGTAGGTAATGCGACTGTTCGGTTTTTGAGCCTTGCCGCTCTGGAGCTGCCATAAGCGAAATGAGACGTGTTTCGTTGCTGAGGGTGCAGTGGTCACGGCCTGTTCGGACCGCAGCTCCTCGATACTTATATGCAAGACGGCAGTCGATGGCCGTCTATGCTGGGTGAAGTGATCTGAAGTGATTTACAAGCTGCGGATTTGCGAGCCGAACGGCCATAGCGCTAATTTGGCCATCTTGAATGATTGAATGCCGAACGGAATGCCGATGATGGTGATGCAGTTCAACAGACCGGCGCCCACATAGCCGATCGCCATCCATATTCCGGCCAGCACCCCCCCGTGTTCACCGTCATGATCGCCCTCGACGACGACATAGTGCTCGCCAGCGACGGCTACCCCTTCCTCGAACCCACGCTTGACCAATCCGAAAGGGCGCTCGCAGAACTCAAAGCCAGCGACCCGCATCTCATCAGCCGTTTCCCCACGACCAAAGGCTTCGAACCAGGGCTCGACTCCTTCGACGACCGCGCGTACCTGCGCTTCACTGTCGGGCCCCCGAACACACAAGCGTAAACGCTTGCGGTGAGCGCTTATGAAAGTGTTGATGCAAAAACCGGTTTTGCTGAAAATAATCCCCCCGTAGCCGTAAACTGCGAATGATTGAGACAGTCAGACAGGAGAGAAGCGTGGCTGAAGACAAAGCCCAACAAAACAGCATTCTTATCCCGGAGAACCGTATCGATGCAAACCCGCAGAATGTGGTTCTCGCGGAACGATCAGAATCGGATGCAGACGAAGGCATGACCCTGATGGATCTGATCCGCATCGTCGGCAAGCACATGTTCACAGCGATTCTGGTGTTCGTTCTCGTGGTTGTCGGCGTAACCGCATACACGCTGACCGCGCAGAAGAAATACACGGCAACGGCCCAGCTGTTCGCCAGCTACAACAACACCACCGCCGACGCGCTCGACAGCAGCGTGAGCAGCCAGAGCACAGCCGGCACCTACATCGCCACCCAGCTCAAGAGCTACCCGGATCTGGTCAAAACCGAGGCCGTGCTCCAACCGGTGATCGACGAACTGAACGACAACTCCATCACCACCGACGATCTTGCCACCATGGTAACCGCCACCAACCCCACCGACACCTACATGCTCAACGTCTCCGTTGAAGCCACCAGCCCGGAACAGTCCGCGCAGCTGGCGAACGAAGTGTCGCAATCCCTTTCCAAAGTGGTCTCCTCCGAGCTGTACGCCTCCGGCAAGAAGTCCATGGTGAAACTGTCCGTGGTACAGAAAGCCAAGACACCCACCTCCCAAAGCTCGCCGAACACCAAGCTCAACATCGCCGTGGCCGTTGTCGCCGGCATCGTACTGGGCATCTTCGCGGCACTTGTACGCGACCTGCTGGCCCGCAAGCTGCAGGACCTCATGGACCTGCAGTCCATCGACTCCAACGGCAGCATCGCCGGCATTATCCCCAAGGACGAAGTGCTTATCGGCACCAAACCGGTTATCGTCGCCAAGCCGGACAGCCCCATCGCCGAGGAATTCCGCCGCATGCGCACCAACCTGTCGTTCGTCACCTCCAAAGACGGCGACAAGGGCCGCCTGATCGTAATCACTTCGTCCATGCCGTCCGAAGGCAAAACCACCGTGTCATGCAATCTTGCGGCCGCGCTCGCGGAGAACGGCGCATCCGTGCTGCTCATCGACGCCGATCTGCGCCACCCGTCCGTGGCCAAGCGTCTTGGTCTCGAAGGTGGCGTCGGTCTTGCTCATGTGCTGAGCAATCAGGCCAGCGTCAAGGACGTGGTACAGCGTTACTGGAAGCCGAACCTGCATATCATGCCCGCCGGTCCGCGTATTCAGAACGCCTCCGTGCTGCTCAACTCCCGCATCATGCACGAACTGGTGCATCAGGCCGTGCAGCAGTATGACTATGTGATCATCGACACCACGCCCATGTCCGTGGCGAACGATGCCGCCGTATTCGGCCAGATGGGCAACGGCGTGGTCATGATCTCCGCACGTGGAGTGACCTATAAGAGCGCGTTGCGTGGCGCCGTCAACGAACTTCGCGATCTCGACGTGCCACTGCTCGGCTACGTGTTCAACCTTGCCGACGAGAAGCGCAACCGTGGATACGGCAACTATTACTACTACGGTTCGTACTACAAGGGCGAATACGGCAAGGAAGACAGCAAGAAAGACAGGAAGCGCCGCCGTTCGCACAGGCGTGGCAAGTGATGGCACGAATGCGCGCCATATGCCTGACGACTTGTCGTGACAAGTGATTCCAAACTGATCGAGTCCCCGTTTCTTTTGGAGCGGGGACTCGTCATATCTGAACGAATGTTGCAGCGCTGGCCGTTGTGCGCTGTGAAGCGTGCGTGACTGGGTGCGCGCCTGCTTGCAGGAATTCAGGCCACCGCCGCGGCGATGCGCTTAAGGGCACGCACGGTTTCATTATGCGCAATGATGTACGCTTCCATATCCTTACCCTGTGGATCTTCGATGTCCGCCGGGATGGAAATCGACATTCGTAGCAGGGGAGCGGCATTGGCCACGCAAAGAATCCTGTCTTCAGCGGTCTATCGCCAATCTTGACAGTACGGTCAGGAATCTTGATAGGCATGTCGGCATCGCCTATGCCAATACCAGCAACCCTGTTTGGCACATGATGAGCGGCATGCCGCAGTACGGTGGTAATGTCGCCGCCATCCATACCGCCGTGGATGCGTTGCACGATCTGTCTCATGATGCGTTGCCGTTGATGGTCGACGCTATGGGAGATGTCGATTTGACACGATTCAGCGTCGAGGAATCCACGCGGCAATCGCCATGATGCTGATGTCTGTGTTCGCCTTGGCGCCGTCCGCGCTTGCAGATGATTACTCTGCGACCGTGAACGCCAATCCGAATGCCGATGGCACTGCTCAGACCGGTGCTTCCGTGCTGCCGTACGTTGCCGTGGTCGTGCTGCTGGCTGTTGCCGGTGTTGCATTCCTCGCTCTGCGCAAGAAGAGCCGCTGAACGATAGCCTGTAGCTGACGGGTTCGTTAGCATGAAAGGTCTCCTTCGGGAGGCCTTTTTTGTTGCCGTTAACCGTATGCTTCTGCAACATGTTGTAGTTCGGTTCTACGGTCAACATGCCAGCTGCAGGGCGCAGGAAACAAGCGAAAAAAGAACCGGGGCGGAAAAACGATGAACAAGCGGCACGACAAGGAAACGGCGAGAATCGGTTTTCGACGGTTGGCCACGGCAATACAACAAGAAAATACAACGGATAAAAAAGAAGGTAGGGACGCCGTTGTCCCTACCGAAGACGCACTTGTGACAGGATATGATTACGTGATGTGATTGCGGATGCCCTCAATTGCCTTCTCGTATTACTCTTCCCAAGAGCATATGCTACCCCACAATATGGTATTTGGGCAGCACTATCTCAAAATTGGCACCTCGGGAATCGTCCACCACCTGAACGGTGCCCCCATGCAATTGTGCGGCCCACCGTGCGATGGACAGGCCTAGCCCAGTACCGCCGGACTCCGTGCCTGGGCCGGTTTTGGCGCGGACGAATCGGCGGAAGATATCGGAGCGTGAATCCGGTGAGATCTGCGAGCCGAAGTTCACCACGTTGGTCACCACAGTGCCATGCGGAATATCCTCATGCGCCTCCACCAGCACATTCGTGCCGTCGGGGGAGTGCTTCAACGCGTTGCCGATGATATTGGTGAACAGCTGGCGCAGACGATCCTGGTCCCCCTCGATCATGATGTCGTCGGGAACGTTCATTTCGATGATATGCGCATGCCCACCGTCGGCGATCTCCAACGGTTCGATGGTGTCGTCAAGAAACTCGGCGAAGTTGAACCTTTCGATATCCAGGCTGGCGGCCCCGGCCTCCATGCGGCTCAGATCTAGCAGGAACGCGATCAGATCGCTTAGCCGGTGCGTCTGGTTGAGAATGCTTTCCAGATTCGCCGGTGTCGGCTCGGTCACACCGTCCGCCATGTTCTCCACCTGTGCCTGCAGGGCGGAAACGGGTGTGCGCAGCTCATGACTCACGTTGGCGATCATGTCCATGCGCATCTTGTCCGCATGCTGCAGTTCGGCGGCCATCTCGTTGAACGACCGCGCCAACTGCTCCACCTCGTCGTGGCTGGAATCGTCGATCGGCACGCGCACGCTGTAGTCGCCGTTCGCCATGGCCTCGGCAACGTCACGCAATTGACGTAGGCGTGCGGTCAGACCGCGGGAGAACGTATAGGTGAAGCTCAATGCCACCACCAGTGTAAGGGGCATGGCGATCCACCAGCTCAGATCGAGCTTGAGCAGGATCCAGCACACCAGGAACGCGATCGCCGTGGCGATCACGATCAGGGCACTGAGTTCCATTTTGAGGGAGCGAAGGAACAAGATAGGGCGCACGCCGGTACGACGTGCGCCCTGGAAGCGCGGTTTACGCTGTTTGACGTTCATCAACAACCTTGGGTAGAAGCCTTATTCGCCGTCGGATGGCGGCTCAAAGGCATATCCTACGCCATGCACCGTGCGAATCATGTCAGGGCCGAGTTTGTGTCGCAACGCCTTGACATGGCTGTCTACGGTACGGGTGCCGGAGGCATCCACCCAATCCCACACCTCTTCGAGGAGCTTCTCACGGGTGAGCACGGACTTCGGCTTTCGGGCGAGGGTCGCCAGCAGGTCGAATTCGGTGGGCGTCAGGTGAACATCCTTGCCGTTAAGGCTGACGGTGCGCTGTGCCGGATCGATGATCAGCGAGCCGAAGTCGAGAACCTTCTCGTTTTCCGCATTCTTGGCGATGACCTTTGCTCGGTCCACCCGGCGCAGCAGCGCCTTGCAACGGGCGATCAGTTCACGCATGGAGAACGGCTTGGTCATGTAATCATCGGCACCGGCGCCCAGACCGATCACCTTGTCCGCCTCATCGTCGCGTGCGGTGAGGATGAGCACCGGTACCGGGCGGTCGGCCACGATGCGTTTCGTGGCCTCAAGACCGTCCATTACCGGCAGCATGATATCCATGATGACCAGATCTGGCCTCAGCTGGGCCGCCGCCTGGACGGCACTCGCCCCGTCTCCGGCAACGCGTGCAGACCAACCTTCGGCGGTGATGCGCTGAGCGATTGCTGTGGCCAGCGTCGGTTCATCTTCGACGACCAGCACGGTGCGAGGCTGAGCCTGCTGTTGTGCTGTTGAGTTGAGCATTTCGATAGCTGCCTTTCAGCTGGGTATATCAGTTTTCCGGCTTCAAGAATACCGCAGCAAGCGCAGGAACGGTGATTCGTGCGGAAGCGGGGCGGGAATGGTATTCGCCGGCATCCGCTTCGAAGGTACCGTTCGAGATGCCGGAACCACCGTACACGGTGGAATCCGTGGACAGCACTTCTGTCCAACGGCCGCCGTGGGGCAGTGCTACCTGGTAATCGGACCATGCCTCGCCGGAGAAGTTCACCACCACGACGCATTCCTCGCCCTTGGTGCCGATGCGCACGAAGCTCAGCGTGTTGTGGTCGGCGTCGTCGCTGGTGAGCCACTGGAAGCCGTCCGGGGTGAAGTCCTGGCTCCAGATGGCCGGGGTCTGCTTATACAGCTTGTTCAGGTCGGCTACGAGACGCTGCACGCTGGCATGCTCCTGCCAGTTCAGGCAATCCCAGTCGATGGAATTGTCATGATCCCATTCGCCCCATTGCGCAAGTTCGTTGCCCATGAAGGTGAGCTTCTTGCCCGGGTGCGCCCACTGGTAGGCGAACAGGGCGCGTACGCCGGCGTATTTCTGCCAGTTGTCGCCGGGCATTTTGCCGAACAGCGAGCCCTTGCCGTACACGACCTCATCGTGGCTGATCGGTAGCACGTAGCGCTCGGAATAGGCGTACACCATCGAGAAGGTGATCTCGTCATGATGCCATTTACGGTTGATTGGAGACTCATGCAGATATTGAAGGGTGTCATGCATCCAGCCCATGTTCCATTTGAGGCCGAATCCCACGCCGCCCGCATCGGTCGGAGCGGTGATGCCGGGGTATGCAGTGGACTCTTCGGCGATCATCATGATGCCTGGATTGTTCTTGTATGCGGTGGCGTTGGCCTCCTTGAGGAAGTCGATGGCCTCAAGGTTCTCGCGCCCGCCGTAGATATTCGGGTGCCATTGGCCGGGCTCACGGCTGTAGTCGAGGTAGAGCATGGAGCTCACGGCGTCGACGCGCAGGCCGTCCA
>ERZ507026.231-NODE-231-length-30295-cov-5.537004_pt1 | contig 30295 bp, 30 predicted proteins | sample MGYA00512876_ERZ507026 | MGnify/ENA metagenome assembly ERZ507026 | reverse complement strand
CACGTCATCGACGTGTCCAATCCCCAGTGGCAGCAGCAGGCCGCCATTGTGGAGGACCTGATCCATGAGCTGAAGGCGGACCACATCCCCTGCCTGCGGGTATACAATAAGTGTGACCTGGCCTTTTCCGGTCAGCGTTCCGCCGGGGAGGACACCGTGTCCATCTCCGCCAAGACCGGCGAGGGGGTGCCGGAGCTGCTGGCGTGCATCGACAAAAAGCTGGACAAGGGTACCCGCCGGGTGACCCTGCACCTGCCCTATGACAAGGCCGGACTTCTGGATGGCCTGTACCGGGAGGCCAAGGTGGAGTCCGTGGAGTATGCTGCCTCCATCGACGTGGTGGCCGTGTGCCCGCCTAAGGTGCTGGGCCAGGTCAAGTACTATGTGGAGGGCTGGCGCGAGGAAAGGGAGGATTGGGAGCTATGACGCAGCTGGAAACCTCGCGGCTGATCCTGCGCCCGTGGTGCGACAGCGATGCCCAGGCCCTGTACCGCTGGGCCAGGGACCCGGAGGTGGGCCCCTCCGCCGGTTGGGCGCCTCACACCTCCGTGGAAAACAGCCGGGAGATCATCCGTACCGTGCTGTCCGAGGAGGGGACCTTTGCTGTGGTGCGAAAGGGCGAGGACGGCAGTCCCATCGGCGCCATCGGCGTATTCCCCACGGAGATACCGGAGGGGAGGGGTGAGCCGGAGCTCGGCTACTGGATCGCCCGCCCCTACTGGGGGCAGGGACTGATCCCGGAGGCCGTGGAGGCGATGCTGCGCCGGCAGTTTCGGGAGATGGGTGCGGAGCGTGTGTGGTGCGCCCATTTTCCGGGGAATGAACGATCCCGGCGAGTGCAGGAGAAGTGCGGCTTCCGACATGTCTGCGACACGCCGCCGTCGCCGTGGCCCGACGGAACGGAGCGTCCCGGCGTGTGTCAGGCCATTACGAGGCAGGAGTGGGAGGTGCGCCATGGCTGACGGCTTTCGTATCCCCTTTCAGGAGGCGGAGAGCGAGTTTGTGGAGAAGCGCTCCCGGTTCATCAGCCACGTGTGGCGGGTGGAGACGGAGGAGGAGGCCCAAGCCCGGATCCAGGAGACGAAGAAGAAGTATTATGACGCACGGCACAACTGCTGGTGCTATCTGCTGGGGCCGAATCTGGTGCGCTACTCCGACGATGGAGAGCCTCAGGGAACGGCGGGACAGCCCATGCTGAACGTATTCCAGCGGGAGAACGTCACCGGAGCGGTGTGCGTGGTGACCCGGTATTTCGGCGGTATCCTGCTGGGGGCCGGAGGGCTGACCCGTGCCTACTCCAAGGGCGCACGGGACGCCTTGGCGGCGGCGGGCGTGGCCACCATGGGTCTGTGGGCCCGTGTGCGGCTCAGCTGCCCCTATCCGCTGTTTGAGCGGGTGAAGCTGGAGATCGCCGCAGCGAGCGGTATTCTGGACGATATGGACTACGGCGCTGATGTGACGCTGACGGTATCGCTGCCGTCGGAGAGGCGGGAGACCCTGCAGGGGCGGCTGACGGAGCTGTCCGCCGGAGGGCTGACCTTGGCGCTGATGGAGGAGAGCTACCGTCCCGGCCCACGGGAGGAGTTATAACGGAAAAGGAGAAGAAGGAATGAAGTACACGGAATACACCGACGAACAGATCCAGGAGATCAAGCGCCAGCGGGACCGGCGCAAGCGGCAGCAGATCACGGTCATCGTCTTTATCCTCGGCGTGCTGTTTGCGCTGGTGGGGATCCTGGAGCGGGGCGGCGCCATCTATCTGGTGCTGGGCATTGCCTGCTTGCTGATGGGCGTGCTGCTGCTGGTGGATCACATCCGCAGGGAACGGGAGGAGAAAGCCAAGAAACAGGATGCAGCAGATGCTGACAAGGAGTAAGCCTTGCCATTTGTTCACGGATTCTTTACGGAAAATCCCTTGCCCTAAGGGGGCTTTTCATGATAAAATGATATTGTAAGTAGAGATGCGAGGCGCATCTGCCCAATGTACGGACAGGTGCGCTCTCGTTTTGTCAGGAGAAAATTGGAAAAGGAGGAAGATATTTGTCTCGTAAGCCATTGAGCGTACAGGCGCAGCAGGATCGCCTGCGGCGCAAGCGGCGGGAGGCCGGAGAGGTGCTGACCATTTTTCGCAAGCCCTTGAAGGAATCGCTGACCTCGGTGCTGCCCATCACCGCCATTGTGCTGGTGCTGTGCTTTACTATTACCCCTATCTCTAACAACGCCATGATGGCGTTTTTGCTGGGGAGTCTGCTGCTGATCGTGGGTATGGGGTTGTTTACTCTGGGTTCGGAGATGTCCATGATCCCACTGGGTGAGGCGGTAGGTAAGGAGATCACCCGATCCAAAAAGGTGTGGGTCATCGTGGCCATCAGCTTTTTGATCGGCGTCATCATCACCGTGGCGGAGCCGGATCTGCAGGTGCTGGCAGGGCAGGTGCCGTCTATCCCGGATCGGGTCATCATCTGGTCCGTGGCGCTGGGCGTGGGGGTTTTTCTGGTGATCGCCCTGCTGCGTATTTTGTTTGCCATCCAGCTGTCGTATCTGCTGATCGGGTTTTACGCCATCGTGTTCGTGCTGGCGGGCTTCGTGTCCCCGGACTTCTGGGCCGTCGCCTTCGACTCCGGCGGCGTCACCACCGGCCCCATGACGGTACCCTTTATCATGGCGCTGGGCGTGGGCGTCAGCGCCGTGCGTAACGACAGGGAGGCGGGGGGCGACAGCTTCGGTCTGGTGGCCCTGTGTTCCATCGGCCCCATCATCACGGTATTGCTGCTGGGCCTGCTGTATCAGCCCGACGGCAGCACCTATACCCCGGTGAGCGTGCCGGATGCCAAGGACACGGCGGAGATGTTCCGGTCGTATACCCATGCGCTGCCGGAGTATTTCAAGGAGATCTTCCTGTCTCTGGCGCCCATTCTGGCGTTTTTCGTCCTGTTCCAGCTGGTCACCCGGCGGATGCACCGGCGGGAGGTCATGAGTATGCTCTTTGGCCTGCTGTACACCTACATCGGGCTGGTGCTGTTCCTTACCGGCGTCAACGTGGGCTTCATGCCCGTGGGCAGCTTCCTGGGAGAGAGCATCGCCGCCCATGAGAGCTACAGCTGGCTGCTGATCCCCATTGCCATGCTCATCGGATACTTCATCGTGTCGGCGGAACCGGCGGTCCATGTGCTGAACCGGCAGGTGGAGGAGATCACCGCCGGAGCCATTCCCGCCAGCGCCATGAATGCGGCACTCTCCATCGGCGTGTCGGTGTCGCTGGCGCTGGCCATGATCCGGGTGCTGACGGGTATCTCCATCATGTGGTTTTTGATCCCCGGCTATGTGCTGAGTCTGGCGCTGTCCTTTGTGGTGCCGAAGATCTTTACCTCCATCGCTTTCGACTCCGGCGGCGTGGCCTCCGGTCCGATGACGGCCACGTTCCTGCTGCCCTTTGCCATGGGGGCCTGCGATGCGCTGGGGGGCAATGTGGTGACGGATGCCTTCGGCGTGGTGGCCATGGTGGCTATGACGCCGCTGGTGACCATCCAGCTGCTGGGCGTCAGCTATCAGCGAAAGCTCAGCAAGCGCACTCCTGTACCGGCCGTTGGGCAGGTGGAGGAGATCATCGAGCTGGCATAGGAGGGCATATGAAGCGACTGTATTTGATGATCACCATTACCAACCGGGTGATTGGCTCCAAGCGATTTGTGGATTTTTACCGGGCCTTCGGCGCACCGGTGGTGTTTACGGCGCTGGGCCGGGGGACCGCCAGCGATGAGGTGCTGAGCTATCTGGGTCTGGAGGCCACGGAGAAGTCCGTGATGCTGTCGGTGGTGACACCGGCGTGCAAGGAGGTGCTGATGAAGGAGTTGGTCACCACCATGCACCTGACCAACCCCGGCACCGGCATTGCCATGTGCCTGCCTTTGAGCAGCATCGGCGGGCGGACGGCCATGAACTATTTGATCACCGGCAACCCGGAGGCGGAGCCGGATGTGGAAGTGAAGGAGGATGAGAGCATGAAGGATGCAGCGTATCAGCTGATCGTGGCCATTGCCAATCAGGGCTACACCGACACGGTGATGGGAGCCGCTCGCAGCGCAGGAGCCCACGGCGGCACCATTCTGCACGCCAAGAGCACTGGCGCCGAGGATGCCGGGAAGTTCTTTGGAATGTCCATTGCCGAGGAGCGGGAGATCATCCTCATGGTGGTGCCTACCGGCGACAAGAACACCGTGATGCAGGCCATCATGGCCCAAGCGGGGGCGCATACCGAGGCGCAGGCCGTGACCTTCTCGGTGGCGCTGGAGGATGTGGCGGGGCTGTACCACATCAACGCCGACGAATAAGAGGCGGCGAGGGGCAATCTCCGACCAAGCGGCGCAGGGACGTGCCGCCTGCGGGAGTCCCGCAGCAAAAAAATTTAGATGCTTCAGCGTGAAAGCTGCCGGGAGGAGAGTCCCGGCAGTTTTTCTCTTGTCAAATCCGGCGGCAGGGGGTATACTAAGGGCGATATCCCATACAGAGAAAAGGAGCGATGTATATGGCAGTTCTGGAGCATCTGGAGCCGGGACGGGTATTTCACTTTTTTGAGCAGATGAGCGCGATTCCCCGCGGTTCGGGCAACACCAAGGCCATCAGCGACTGGCTGGCGGAGTTTGCCAGGGAGAGGGGCCTGCGGTATCAGCAGGATGCGCTGAACAACATCATCATCTTTAAGGACGCCTCCGCCGGGTACGAGGGGGCGGAGCCGGTGATTTTGCAGGGTCACATGGACATGGTGTGTGAAAAGGCGCCGGACTGCGGCAAGGACATGACCCGTGATGGGCTGGATCTGGCCATCGACGGGGATTTTGTCTATGCCAAGGGGACCACGCTGGGCGGCGATGACGGCATCGCCGTGGCCATGGCGCTGGCGGTGCTGGACGACGAGAGCCTGCCCCATCCTCCCATTGAGGCGGTCATCACCGTGGACGAGGAGACGGGCATGGACGGGGCCATGGGCATTGACGTGTCCGGCCTGAAGGGACGCCGGATGCTGAACATTGACTCTGAGGACGAGGGCGTGTTCACCGTCAGCTGCGCCGGAGGCGCTCGGATGGACTGCGTGCTGCCGGTGCGGCGGGAGGTCTTTGCGGCTCCTGTGCAGCGCATTACCGTTCAGGGGCTGGTAGGCGGCCACTCCGGCACGGAGATCGACAAGGGCCGGGGCAACGGCGTTCAGCTGATGGGCCGTGTGCTGGCCTCTGTGGCGGAGGAGACGGAGCTGCGGCTGGTGGAGGTCTGCGGCGGTCTGAAGGACAACGCCATTCCCACCGGCGCACAGGCGCTGATTTCCGCCAACGCCGAGGTCACCGCCGAGGTCTGCCGCCGCATGACGCAGTCCCTGCGGGAGGAGTACCGGGTGACGGATCCCGACGTAGAGGTAACGGTGGAGCCTGCCGAGACGGCCATGCTGCCTATGGACGCAGTGTCCACCCGCCGGGCGGTGTGCCTGCTGGTGTGCCACCCCAACGGCGTACAGGTCATGAGCGCCGACATCCCCGGTCTGGTGCAGACCTCCCTGAACATGGGCATCCTCACCACCGGCGAGACGGCGATGCATCTGTCCAGCAGCGTTCGCAGCAGCGTGGAGAGCCAGAAGCAGATGCTGCTCCAGCGCATCGCCTGCCTGACGGCGGAGCTGGGCGGGGAGATCTCCACCCGTGGGGAGTACCCCGGCTGGGCCTATCTGCCGGATTCTCCGCTGCGGGATCTGATGGTGGAGGTGTTCACCGATCAGTACGGCTATGAACCCAAGGTGGAGGCCATCCATGCCGGTCTGGAGTGCGGGCTGTTCTCCGCCAAGCTGCCGGGGCTGGATTGCGTGTCCTTCGGACCGGATCTGAAGGAGATCCACACCTTCCGGGAGAAAATGTCCATCTCCTCCGTGCAGCGGGTCTGGAAGATGCTGGTGGAGCTGCTGCGCCGCATGAAGCCCTGAAAGGGAAGAAGGGAATAGAGAAACGCCCTCCGGCCATGCCGGAGGGCGTCTTTTGTTGATTTGTAAAGGGCTTACTGGAGCTGCTTGGCCTTTTTGGCGGGGAACTGGACCTGCGCCAGCACCACAGCAATGAACATCAGAGCACAGCCGATATACTCCCGCAGGGACATCTGCTGGTGCAGGATGATGGCACCGGCGATGACGGCGAACACGCTCTCCAGACTCAGCAGGATGGTGACCACCGTGGGGTTGGAATCCTTCTGGGCCAGAATTTGCAGGGTGTAGCCCACGCCGCAGGAGAACACGCCCACGTACAGCAGGGGCAGGATGCACTCCCAAAGGACGTGGAAGTCAATGGTGTCGAAGATCAGGGCCAGAATGGTGGACCAGATAGCGGCGAACAGGAACTGCAGGCAGGAGAGCTTCACGCCGTCGCAGCGGGCGGTGAAGTGGTCAATGAGGAGAATGTGTACGGCAAAGCACACGGCACACACCAAAATCAGCAGGTCGCCGGGGGCCAGAGAGAAGCTGCCCTTGATGCACAGCAGGTACAGGGATACCACGCTCAGCACCACGGCGATCCACACCGGGCCGCTGACCTTCCGACGGAAGAACAGGCCGAACAGGGGGACCAGCACCACATACAGCGCCGTGATGAAGCCCGCCTTGCCGGCGTCGGTGCCGGCCACCAGACCCGCCTGCTGGAAGTTGGAGGCAACAGCCAGAGCAGTGCCGCAGCAGAGGCCGCCCAGCCACAGCTGCTTGCGGGAGGCCTTCTTTTCCTCCGCCGTGGGCTGGGGCCGGTCCTTCCGAGTGGTGTTCATGACGGCGATCACCACCAGCAGAGACAGTACGGCGATGAAGTAACGGGTGCCGTTGAAGGTGAAGGCCCCCATGGAGTCGGCGCAGATATCCTGCGACACGAAGGAAGTACCCCAGATAAAGGCCGCCAGAATGGGGAATACCACCTGACGCATTTGGTTGTGTTTCATGTGCTTGGTTCCTTTCTGTCTATTTTCTCTCTCTTATTGAGGCGGCTCCTTGCCCTCCGTGGGGTTGACGTGCCACTTGAATTTTTTCTCCGTTCCGTGGAGAAGGCGCTGGATATTTTCCCGATGACACCAGACCACCAGAGCCGCCACCGCCAGACATAGACCGGTGTAGAGCCAGTTGTGGCCATAGACGAAGTACACGGTAATGGGGGCGCTGCAGGTGGCGGTGATGGAGGCCAGCGAGACATATCGGGTGGTGAGCCACAGCAGCAGGAACAGCGCCCATGCCACGGCGGCCACCCGCCAGTTCAGCAGCAGCACCAGCGTGCCGCCGGAGAGGATGCCCTTGCCGCCCCGGAAGCCGTAGAACACCGGAAAGATGTGGCCCAGCTCACAGCCGAGGCCCGCCAGAAGCGTCCCCAAGGTGCCGTCCCAGCCCAGACAGCGGAAGAAGAAGCTGCCCAGCAGGCACGCCGCCACGGTCTTGCCCATGTCGCAGGCGATGACCAGCAGGGCGTATTTGGCACCGTAGGTGCGGTAGAAGTTGGTGAGACCGGCGTTGCCGCTGCCGTGCTTGCGGACGTCGTCCCGGATGATGAAGTGGGATACCATGAAAGAGCCGTTGAAGCAGCCGAAGAAGTAGGACAGCAGCATCACCAGCAATGCGGCGAAAGCCACGGTCACGTTATGCATCTTCTTCCCCTTTCTGGCGGATGCTCATGATGATGGGCGTACCCTCCAGCCCGAACACGCTGCGGATCTGATTTTCCAGATACCGGCGATAGGAGAAGTGGAAGAGCTTTTTATCGTTGCAGAACACCACAAAGTGGGGCGGGCGGATGCCCACCTGCGTCATATAATAGATCTTCAGGCGGCGGCCCTTATCCGTGGGGGGCTGGACACGGGTCTGTGCGTCCGCCAGAACGGAGTTGAGCATCCCGGTGGTGATCCGCATGGAGGACTGCTCCCGGACGTAGTTGATGAGCTCGAAGAGCCGGGTGACACGCTGGCCGGTCAGGGCGGAGATGAACACGATGGGGGCGTAGGTCATATAGCTCAGGTCCCGGCGGATATCCTCCCGCATCCGGTCCATGGTCTTGTCGTCCTTTTCCACCAGATCCCACTTGTTCACCACGATGATACAGGCCTTGCCGGCCTCGTGGGCCAGACCCGCCACCTTGGTATCCTGCTCCGTGACACCGTCCTGTGCGTCGATCATGATGAGGCACACATCGCTGCGCTCGATGGCCATGGTGGCCCGCAGGACACTGTATTTTTCGATATTGTCGTCCACCTTGGACTTTTTCCGCATACCGGCGGTGTCAATGAAGTTATACTTGCCGGTCTCGTTTTCAAAGTAGCTGTCGATGGCGTCCCGTGTGGTGCCGGCCACGTTGCTGACGATGACCCGCTGCTGGCCCAGAATGCGGTTGGTGAGGGAGGACTTGCCCACATTGGGCTTGCCGATGATGGCCACCTGAATGACGTCGCTGTCATCTTCCTCCTCGTCCTCCGGGGGGAAGTATTGCAGGCAGGCATCCAGCAGGTCGCCGGTGCCGTGGCCGTGGACGGCGGACACGGCGATGGGGTCGCCCAGACCCAGATTGTAGAACTCATAGAAGTCCGGGTCCACGGCGCCGGTGGAGTCCATCTTGTTCACCGCCAGCACAATGGGCTTCTTAGAGCGCTGGAGCATCCCGGCCACCTCCTGGTCGGCGGCGGTCATGCCGGTCTTGATATCGGTGACGAAGATGATGACGTTGGCGTTGTCGATGGCGATCTGAGCCTGCTCCCGCATGAAGGCAAGGATCTGGTTGTCGGTATTGGGTTCGATACCGCCGGTATCCACCAGGCGGAACTTGCGGCCGTTCCAATCGGACTCCCCATAAATGCGGTCACGGGTGACACCGGGAGTATCCTCCACGATGGAGAGGCGCCGGCCGATGATCTTGTTGAACAGCATGGACTTGCCCACGTTGGGCCGTCCGACGATGGCGATCAAGGGTTTGGACATGGGTATCAGCTCCTTCCGTTGTCCTGCCGGCTTTCCGCCGGGGCAAAGAGGGCGTCGGCCAGATCAAAGCCGTCCAGACCCACCACCTGTACGGGGCGGCCCAGCTCCTGAGACAGACGCTCTACTGTATAATCATCTAGAAATACCGTTTCACCGTGCCGCAGCATATGCAGCGGGATCAGCACCCGGTCTCCCAGCGGCCGCTTTTGCAGCTGGGCGGAGATGTCCTGTCCCGTCAGCAGGCCCGCCACGTCGATGGTGTGGCCGAAGAAGTCGTTGTCGATGGCCACCACCTCGCCCCGGAGGTCGGGAAAGCGGGCCTGTGCCTGCTGCACCAGTCCCGTCAGGAAGGGGGCCGCCGCTGTGCCGGTGGCGATGGTGAAGGAGGAAAATTCCTCCGGTACATCCACCGTATCCAGCGCTGCCAGAAAATCGTCCCCCAGCGAGCGCAGCATCCCCACGCCGTTTTCCAGCTGGCGGTAGCCCTCGTAGTAGTCCTCCTCCGGCAGGGGGCGGCCCGCCCGCAGGAACAGCTCGTCGGCGCAGAAAAAGCGCCGGGTGCCGAAGCGCTCCAGATTCTCCCGGCCGAATTCGTCTGCAATGTCGATGATCTCGGCGGCGGTGGCGGCGTCCACGGGGCGCAGCTTGGCAAGGCCCTTGCGGTACTTGGTGATGCCCACCGGCACCAGCGAGCAGCTGGAGAACTCCATCTCCGTCAGATCCCGCAGGGTGCGGCGCAGCTGGTCGCCGTCGTTCCAGCCGGGGCAGATGACGATCTGCCCGTTCATGACGATGCCGGCCTCACAGAACCGGCGCATATACTCCAGAGAGCGCACGGCGTTCTTGTTGCCCAGCATGGTGCAGTGGAGCTGGGGGTCCGTGGTGTGGACGGAGACGTTGATGGGGCTGATGCGCAGATCAATGATGCGCTGAGCCTCCCGCTCCGTCAGATTGGTGAGGGTGATATAGTTGCCCTGCAGAAAGCTCAGCCGGGCATCGTCGTCCTTAAAATAGAGGGTCTGGCGCATTCCGGGGGGCATCTGGTCCACAAAGCAGAACACGCAATGGTTGGCGCAGCAGCGCATTTCGTCCATCAGATAGGTGTCGAAATTCAGCCCAAGATCCAGGCCCTCTTCTTTTTTGATCTGTACATTCCGCACGGAACCGTTGGGCTCCAGCAACTCCAGCCGGCACTTGGCATCATAGCCGTAGAAGCGGTAGTCCAGCACGTCCACGATCTCGTGGCCGTTGATGGTCAGCAGCTTCTCGCCGGGCCGGATCCCCGCCCGCTGGGCAGGGCTGCGGTGATCCACAGAGGCGATAACAGTACTCATGGATTCATTCCTTCACATTAGCATACAGCCTATTATAGCCAAATCACCGGGATTGTGCAAGCGAAATGAGGAATTATTCCATGAAAAATGATGCCCGCAGCCATGAAAAACTTTCATTTGCCGCAAAATTCACCTTGACAACCGGGGCGGAATGGGGTATGATAGTCATGCTTGTAAAGCAAATCGACTTTACATAGGAGGGATCTTCGTGAAAAACCAGACCTATCGCATGACGATGCTGTTCGATTTTTATGGGGAGATCCTCACGGACCGGCAGAAGGAGTTTTTTGATCTTTACTACAATGAGGATCTGTCACTGGCGGAGATCGCTGAGAACTACGGCATTTCCCGGCAGGGCGTCCGGGACGTCATTGTCCGGGCGGAGGCCGCCATGACGGAGCTGGAGGATAAGACGGGCCTCATCCGGCGCTTCATGCAGATGCAGAAGAAGGTGCAGGGCATTGAGGACGCTGCCAAGGAGATCAGAACCATCAACTACCGGCAGTATGAGAATCCGGAGCTGGAACGGCTGACGGCGCAGATCTGCGAATATGCCGCCGCTCTGAGGGAGTAAGCTATGGCATTTGAAGGACTTTCCGAAAAACTCAACGCCGCATTCAAAAAGCTCCGTGGCAAGGGCCGCCTCACCGAGGCGGACGTCCGGGAGGGGATGCGTGAGGTGCGGCTGGCGCTGCTGGAGGCGGACGTCAGCTATAAGGTGGTCAAGGATTTTGTGGCGCAGGTCACAGAGCGCTGTGTCGGTGCAGATGTGCTGGACAGCCTGACCCCCGGTCAGCAGATCGTCAAGATCGTCAATGAGGAGCTGACGGCCCTGATGGGCGGCTCCAATGCTCGGTTGACCTTTGCCTCCAAGGGACCCACCATTGTGATGATGGTGGGCTTGCAGGGCGCCGGTAAAACCACCAACGGCGCCAAGCTGGCGGGCCTGATGCGCCGACAGTTCGGCAAGCGGCCGTTGCTGGTGGCCTGCGATGTGTACCGTCCGGCCGCCATCAACCAGCTGCAGGTAGTGGGCAAACAGTTGGATATCCCGGTGTTTGAAATGGGTCAGGCGGACCCGGTACACATTGCCGAGGAGGCCGTCAAGTACGCCAGGGACCACGGCAACGATATGGTCTTTCTGGATACCGCAGGACGGCTGCACATCGATGAGGCCCTGATGGACGAGCTGAAGGCCATCAAGGCGGCGGTGAAGCCCACAGAGATCCTGCTGGTGGTGGATGCCATGACCGGTCAGGATGCGGTGAACGCCGCCTCCGCCTTTGATGAGGCGCTGGGCATCGACGGTGTGCTGCTCACCAAGCTGGACGGCGACGCCCGTGGCGGTGCAGCGCTCTCCATCCGGGCGGCCACCGGCAAGCCCATCAAGTTCGTGGGTACCGGCGAGAAGCTGGACATGATCGAGCTGTTCCACCCGGAGCGCATGGCCTCCCGGATCCTGGGCATGGGCGATATGCTGACCCTCATCGAGAAGGCGGAGCAGCAGTATGACGAGAAGCAGGCCAGAAAGCTGGAGGAGAAGCTCCGCAAGAACCGCTTGACGCTGACGGACTATCTGGATCAGATGGAGCAGCTGCAGAACATGGGCGACCTGAGCCAGATCGCCGGGATGCTGCCGGGGAATCTGGGCAAGCAGCTGGATGCCAGTCAGATCGATGAAAAGCAGATGGCTCACACCAAGGCCATCATCCTATCCATGACGCCGCTGGAGCGGGAGAATCCACAGATCCTCAACGCCAGCCGCAAACGGCGCATTGCCGCAGGCTGCGGCTTGCAGGTGGTGGATGTGAACCGGCTGCTGAAGTCCTTCGAGATGCTCCAGCAGCTCACCAAGTCCATGAGCAAGGGACGCTTCCGGGGGATCCCCGGCATGGGCGGGATGCCCGGTATGGGTGGCCATGGAAAAATGAAGGGCTTCGGGCGTAAGAAGCGGCTGAAGTGACCGGCGCAAAAACCGTAAATAAGTGCAGGAGCATTTATCAAATACAATTCTATTTTACATTATTGGAGGAAAAACAACATGGTTAAGATCAGACTGAGAAGAATGGGTGCTAAGAAGGCTCCTTACTATCGTGTGGTAGTGGCGGATTCCCGCTATCCCCGTGACGGCCGTTTCATCGAGGAGATCGGCACCTACAACCCCTGCGTGTCTCCCGCTGAGATCAAGATCGACGCTGACCGGGCCCGTGAGTGGATCAAGACCGGTGCTCAGCCCACTGAGACCGTTCGTGCTCTGCTGAAGAAGGTCGACGTTCAGTAAAGCGGAGGCAGAGGCATGAAGGAGCTGCTGCTCTACATCGCCAGAAGCCTTGTTCAGCATCCCGATCAGGTCACTGTGACGGAAGTAGAAACCGGCGATGAGCTGACGCTGGAGCTGCGTGTGGCCCCGGAGGATATGGGCCGGGTCATCGGCCGTCAGGGCCGCATCGCCAAGGAGATCCGTACCCTGATCCGCTCCTACGCACAGCGCACCGGCGTGAAGGCTTCGGTGGATATTGTAGACTAAAGGGAAGGCACATCCCGTCAAATCGTGTGAAACTCCCCCTGCGCCATATGGCGCAGGGGGAGTTTTAGTATGAGGTTTGGATGAGAGCATTTCGAAAGGCATCCCCCATTCTGCCGGGGCGGCGGAATGGGGGATGGCCATAGGTCGGGATAGCTGTGCAGGAAAACTGATTTACAGCAGCTCTGCCAGCTCGTCTACCAGCTCACCGAACAGGGCCAGAGCGCTGTTGACGGGCTCCGGAGAGCTCATATCCACGCCGGCGATCTTCAGCAGGCTGATGGGGTCGGTGCTGCAGCCGCCGGAGAGGAACTTCTTATAGTCCGCCACGGCGGGAGCACCTTCCTTGAGGATGCGGTTGGCGATGGCAACGGCGGCGGAGAAGCCGGTGGCGTACTGGAACACATAGTAGTTATAGAAGAAGTGGGGGATCCTGGCCCACTCCAGAGCGATCTGGTCATCGGAGATCATATCCGGGCCGAAGTAGAGCTTATTGAGTTCATGATACTTCCTGCACAGGGCGTCCGCCGTCAGGGCCTCGCCGTTTTCGGCCATCTTGCCCATGGCCAGTTCAAACTCAGCGAACATGGTCTGGCGGTACACGGTACCCTTGAACTGATCCAGGAAGTGGTTGATGAGATAGGCACGCTGCTTCTTGTCGGTGGTCTTGCTCAGCAGGTGGCGCATCAGCAGTACCTCGTTGCAGGTGGAGGCCACCTCGGCTACGAAGATGACATAGTCGCTGGTGCTGATGGGCTGATACTTGCAGCTGTGATAGCTGTGCAGGGCGTGGCCCATCTCATGGGCCAGCGTGAACTGGCAGTCCAGATTGTTCTTGTGGTTCAGCAGCACATAGGGGTGGGGACGGCTGATGCCGGAGGAATAGGCGCCGCCACGCTTGCCCACGTTCTCATAGACGTCGATCCAGCGGTTGTTGAAGCCCTCCTTCAGCAGAGCCACATAGTCATCGCCCAGCACATGGAGGGCCTCCAGCACGGTCTCCTTGGCCTGCTCATAGGTGATCTCCTTGTCGGCGTCCGCCACAATGGGGGTATAGACGTCGTACATATGCAGCTCGTCCACGCCCATGACCTTTTTTCGCAGGGCCACATAGCGGTACATCTTATCCAGATTGCCGTGGACTGCCTCAATGAGGTTCAGATACACCGGCACCGGCACCTCAGTGGCGTCCAGAGATGCCTGAAGGGTGCTGTCGTAGTGGCGGGCGTTGGCGAAGAAGCACAGTTGCTTGAACTGGCCGTCCAGCGTGGCGGCCACGGTGTTCTTATACTGGCCCAGCGCCTTGTAGTAGGTCTCGAAGGCACGGCGGCGCAGCTCCCGGTCGGGGCTCATCAGCATGGGGACGAAGGTGGCGTCCGTCAACTGATGGGCATTGCCAGCCTCGTCCACCACGTCGGGATAGACCATATCGGCGTTGCGGAACACGCTGGCCACGTTCTCAGAGGCGTTGGCCATCTCGCCGGCGGAGGCCAGCAGCTTCTCCTCGGCAGGGGAGAGGATGTGGGCCTTGCGGCGGCGGATCTGATACAGGCTGCGGCGGTAGGTCTCCAGCTCCGGCTGGGCGGTGTAGAACAGATTCAGGGTATCTTCCGGGATCTCCATGATCTCCGGGGTGGCAAAGGCAGCAGCGCTGGAGATGGTCACCAGCGTGCTCATGGCTTTGCCGCGCATATCCTGATAGAAGCTGTTGCCGGTGTCCTCGTCGCCCTTGCAGCTGGCGTAGCCATACAGGCGGCTCAGCCGCTCCTCCACCTGATCCTGGAGCCGGAACCATGCCAGCAGGTCCTCGGCACTGCGGCCCAGCGTGCCACGGAAGGCAGTGATCTGCTCCGGGAGGGTCTTCAGGGCCTTATATTCCTCATTCCACGCCTGATCGCTTTCATACAGGTCCTTCAGGTTCCATGTGTATTCCTCCGGAACCTCACTGCGCTGGGGGATGGTCTGGTTTGCCATATCTGATTCCTCCTATGATAAAGATACGTTAGAGACATTATACCATAAGTTTCCGAAAAGGGAAGTCCCCAGTTTCACGGCGGTGGCATAGAATGGGATGAGCCGCTTGGCTCACACATGACCTGTGAGGAGGAAGGACTCTTGTACACAGAAATCACCAACGCTGCGGCGGAGAATAAGTGCCCGGAGGGGAAGGGGCAGCTGCCGGGACGGTGCGCCGCTATGGCGTTTCCCTTTGTGGCCATGCAGGGGCAGGACCCCAAGCGCTACGATCAGCGGGAGGCCTTGCAGCAGGGGACGCTGTTCCCCGGACTGGACCTGCCGTTTCATAAGGAGCTGAAAAGCCGGTTCCCGGCGGCCAACACGGCGCTGTCAGAGCTGATGGCACTGGATTTCGCCATCGACGAGCTGGGACTGTATCTGGTGACCCATGCCGAGGATCAGGAGGTGCTGGCCCTCTACTGGGAATATATCCGGTTGGCGCAGGAGGGGAGAGCCCGCTATGAGGCGCAGTACGGCCCCTTGACCCAGACCACCGTTACCGAGGGCGGCTACCGGTGGCTCAAGGACCCGTGGCCCTGGGATGAAGGAGGTTCGGACTGATGTTTGTCTATGAGAAGAAGCTGCAATACCCGGTACGCATCGCCAACCCCAATCCCAAACTGGCGGCCTTCATCATCAGTCAGTACGGCGGGCCGGACGGAGAGCTGGGAGCCTCCCTGCGGTATCTCAGCCAGCGCTACACCATGCCATACCCGGAGCTGAAGGCGCTGCTGACGGATATTGGTGTGGAGGAGCTGGGGCATCTGGAGATGGTGGGGACCATCGTTCACCAGCTGACCAGGAGCATGACGGAGCAGGAGGTGAAGGACGCCGGCTATGAAGCGTACTTCGTGGATCATACCGCCGGGGTCTATCCCACTGCCGCCTCCGGCTTCCCGTGGAACGCCGCCTCCATGGCGGTGAAGGGGGACCTGATTGCAGATCTGACAGAGGACCTTGCAGCAGAGCAGAAGGCCCGTGTTACCTATGACAACATCCTGCGGTTGTCGGATGACCCCGACGTCAACGATGTCATCAAGTTCCTGCGGGCCCGTGAGATCGTCCATTTCCAGCGCTTCGGTGAGGGGCTGCGGCTGGCAAAGGAGAAGATGGACCAGAAGAATCTCTACTTCGTCAACCCCTCCTTCGATCAGTAGGAGAACTGCAAAAAATGTCCGGCCCTATGGCCGGACATTTTTTATGGCTGCGATTATTTTGCCAGAATTTTCTTCAGCTTGGCGAAGCGGGGGAGGGAGTCCACCTTGGGCAGATCCGGCTCACCTTGAATCAGAGGCAGGGCGTACTCGATGAACTGGTGGTTCACGCCGTTGCCCTCGGCATTGATCCACTCACGGGGGATTTTCTTCTCCACATTGGCCACCTCCATCAGAGGGATCAGCTTGGTTTTGCAGGCATAGCGGCCGTCCCGGACGCCACGCTCAAAACCAATCATGCGGCCGTTGATGCCGTTGACGGCGTTTTCCACGGCGGCCTTGCCCGCCATAAAGGACTCCTCGATATCCGTCTCGGAGGCCAGATGTGCGCCGCAGCGCTGCAGCAGATTCAGCTCGATGCCACGGACCTTGGCGCCGGTCTCCTCCTTCAGCACCTGCGCCAAAATGGCGGCCAGACCGCCCAGCTGAGCATGGCCGAAGCCATCATTGGCGGCTACCTTGGCCTCGGAGACGAAGCCGCCGTCCTCATAGTGGATGCCCTCGGAGACGGCGATGATACAGCTGCCTTTTTCGGCATAGACCCGCTTCACGTCCTCGATGAACTTGGGCATACTGAAATCCGTTTCCGGCAGATAAATGAGGTCGGGACCTGCGCCGTACTCCGACGCCAGCGCCGCAGAGGCGGCCAGCCAGCCGGCGTGGCGGCCCATGATCTCCATGACCACGATCATGCCGGTGTCATAGACATGGGCGTCGTGATAGACCTCCATCATGGACGTGGCAATGTACTTGGCCGCCGAGGCGTAGCCGGGGCAGTGGTCGGTACCGAAGAGGTCGTTATCGATGGTCTTGGGTACGCCCATGACCCGGCACTCGTAGCCCACGGATTGCATATAGGTGTTGATTTTGTTGCAGGTATCCATGGAGTCGTTGCCGCCGTTATAGAAGAAGTAGCGGACGTTATGCTTCTTGAACACCTCCAGGATCCGGCGATAGTCGGTATCGTCCTTTTCCGGGTCTGCGATCTTATAGCGGCAGGAACCCAGAGCAGAGGAGGGAGTGTATTTCAGCAGCCGCAGCTCCTCCGGGTCCTCCAGCCCCATGTCGAACAGACGGTCATTCAGCACGCCCTTGATGCCGTGCTCGGCACCCAGCACCTGCGTGATGCAGGGGGACTTCAGCGCCGTGTCGATGACACCGTAGGCACTGGCGTTGATGACAGATGTAGGCCCGCCGGACTGTCCGATGATGCAGGCACCCTTTAATTCTTTCATGATCTATACCTCCACAGAAGAATTTTTAATCAAGCTCTATCAGTTTAGCACGGAAATGCCATAAAGTAAATGACTGGGGGTTGCAAAAAAGAAAAAGTGTGATACAATAAGCCATGGATATATTATTCCAATCATTCCGTACAAGTCAAGAACTATTTTGCTAAAGGAGCGATTTTTATGCCACTGGTCACTTCCAAGGAAATGTTTGAAAAGGCCTATAACGGCGGCTACGCCATCGGCGCTTTCAACGTCAACAACATGGAGATCGTGCAGGGCATCACCGAGGCCTGCCAGGAGGAGCACGCCCCCGTGATCCTTCAGGTCAGCAAGGGCGCCCGTGCCTATGCCAACCACACTTATCTGGTGAAGCTGGTGGAGGCCGCTGTGGAGTGCTGCCCCGATATCCCCATCGTGCTGCATCTGGACCACGGTCCCGACTTCGAGACCTGCAAGAGCTGCATCGACGGCGGCTTTACCTCTGTGATGATCGACGCATCCTCCAAGCCCTTTGCCGAGAACATCGAGATCACCAAGCGTGTGGTGGAGTATGCCCACGACCACGGCGTGGTGGTGGAGGCCGAGCTTGGTACGCTGGCCGGCATTGAGGATGAGGTGAAGGTGGCCGCTCATGAGGCATCCTATACCCGTCCGGAGGAGGTGGAGGAGTTCGTGTCCAAGACCGGCTGCGACTCTCTGGCCATCGCCATCGGTACCAGCCACGGCGCCTATAAGTTCAAGCCTGAGCAGTGTACCCGCAATGAGCAGGGCATTCTGGTGCCGCCTCCCCTGCGGTTCGACGTGCTGAAGGAGGTCTCCCGCCGTCTGCCCGGCTTCCCCATCGTGCTGCACGGCTCTTCCTCCGTGCCGCAGGAGTACGTGAAGATGATCAACGACCACGGCGGCCGGATGCCCAATGCCATCGGTGTGCCGGAGGAGCAGCTGCGTGAGGCGGCCAAGCTGTCCGTGTGCAAGATCAATATCGACTCCGATCTGCGGCTGGCTATGACCGGCACCATCCGTCAGTTCATGGAGGAGCATCCCGACAAGTTTGACCCCCGTGAGTATCTGAAGCCCGCCCGTGCCAACATCAAGGAGTTGGTGCGCCACAAGCTGGTGGACGTGCTGGGCTGCGCCGGCAAGGCTTGATAGCGCCTATTGACTCATAAAAAATTCCCGGAGAACGAAGGCTCTCCGGGAATTTTTATGTCTCGCTGCCGGCGGGGAGTGTGGGGGACGGAAAAGCTCATCGGCAAGCTGAAGGACTTCATCGCCAAGGTGAAGGCGGCCGCAGCTGAAACGAGCGGAGTGGGAGCTGCTGGAACGACGGATGAACGCCGAGATCAAAAGCGGCGAAAACCTTCTTGACGAGGCGACCAAGTGGGTGTATGCTGATGAAAAAGGCGTACAAGTGTTCGCTTTATATGGCATAGGAGACGGAACAGATGCCACGCCGCTGTATGCAGTGGGCGGGAAAAAGGCGGCAGCATGCAAAACCGATATAACTGACTATGTGGAGGGAAGAAAGAATGCGGACAGAAATGGACGATCTGCTGATTCGTGGATTAAGCAGTTTCAAAGTAAAAAACGGAGCCGGGGCAGAAATCTATCTGAGGCTCAAGAACAAACCGGAACTGCAGGAACAGCTGATGAACTTTATGGCGGACAACAGGGACGCAACCTCGGAGGATATTCTGGACGAGGCACGGAGAATCAGCGAGGAGTAAAGGATCAGTTCTCGCTGCGGGACAGCGAAGGCCGGAGCCTGACGGAGGCGCAGCAGGACTACTTCAAGGATAGCAAGGTGCGGGATGCAGAGGGCCGTCTGAAAGTGGTGTACCACGGAAGCGGCGCTGTATTCACGAAATTCTCCGCCGACTTCATGAGCCAGAACGGCAGCTCCGAAGGACAGGGCTTTTACTTCACGGACTACAAACCTATGGCCGAGGGGTATTCCAAGAAGGGTGGCCAACTGTTGGAGGGCTATCTGGACATGAAAAAGCCGCTGAGTGACAGCGAGGTAACGCTGACCTCTGCGGAGGTGCGGAAGCTCATCAAGGCGATTGACCCCACAGGGGATGACCTTGTGCTGAATTATGATTCCAAGGGCGGCATGGGCTATCCGTCCCGTGCGTGGTATAATCGGTCGGTAGAGGACACGCTGCGGGCTACCATGTCCACCAGCGACAGCGACAGCGAGATTCTGGCAGAACTGGCCAATGGCATGGGAAATCCCGGAGCTGTGCTGAAGGCTGCCCGTGAGGTGCTGGGATACGACGGATATATCGTTGAAGACAAATATGACAACGCAACGGTATATGTCGCCTTTGACAGCAGCCAGTTCAAAAACGTGGACAACCAGTCTCCCACAGCAGACCCCGATATCCGGTATTCTATCCGGGAGATTGGCGGGAAGGTTATTCCGGTGCTTGATACGCAGAAGGATACACGGGATTACAGTGTAGCAGAGGCGTATCTGAAAACACTGGTGGATACCGAACACCCGTTTGCGACTATCCTGATGGACGCACAGCCCGTATATATCGGGAAGGACTTGCCCGGAGAGTATAGAAGCTCTGAATACACAAAGACCCTCAGAAAAGCGATCCGGGATGTGAAAATGCAGGCGGCCACCAATCTGGACGAGATGCTTTTGCTGGCGGAGAACGGCGAATGGCACGAAAATATCAAAGAAAAGCACAAGGTGGATGCAAAGAACGGCTGGTATCGATACAGCACACAGTTTGCCGTGCCGGTGCTGGACATGAAAAAATCCGTAGACCACTACACGGTATATAGCGGTACGCTTTTGATCCGTAATGATGCAGACGGGAAATCCTACCTTTACGACCTTCTGGACATAAAAAAAGAGAAGGTGATCAGCTCAGCCTCCTTCTCCGCCCAAGGGCGTTCGGAGGTATTCGAGCCAAAACCCTCTCAAGCACAGTATACGCAGAACCAGACGGAAAGTCAAGCACAAATTCGCAGCTCGACGCTTTCTGACCGGAAGGTGCTTCGAATCGCCGCCCAAATGGCGAAAAACTCCGAGAGCAGGAGCCTGACAGATGGGGATCGGTTAGCACCTCTCAATTTCGGCTGTCATGAGGCGAAGCATCTCATCCAGAGTTGTTTCATCCAGATAGAAACGGTCTCCGTCCTCCAGTGCGTTCTGCCTCGCTTCCTGTTCCGTATCAGCATATTCAATCACCAGCGCCATCGCACCGGGAAATGCACCAACTCGGAAGAACGCTCCATCTGTGGCAACGAAAAATTTTTCCCCGCCAAGATCAACCGTGCGGTATTTTGCAGAGAGGGCAGCTTTCACTTCGGTTAATCGGTTTTCAGTCAATTTCTTTTCCATCGAGGTCATAACAGCAAGTCTCTCCTTTTTTCGTACTATTCAGGTATGCTGCGTCGATATCGAAATCAAGACCGATTTCACGGCGCATATCCGGCGAACACGCATCCTGAAGTACACTAAGAGCCTCAGTATAGCCGATCAATTCCCCGGATTCAACATCATCTCTGTGTTCTTTTTGACTGAGTTCCATTCTTTGATAAGTGCAACAGCATCTTTGATGATATCAGCAGGATTCATTCGGACAGCACTCCTTTGGAACATTTTTTCTCTATGCCGTGTAGGGAGGCGGCGACTCTGCCTGACTGTACCTGCGTCAGAACAATGAATTTCAATCCATGCGCCCCGTGAGGGGGTGCGGCTAAGTATACCATGTATATCTTGAATTATCAACGATGATTTCAATCCATGCACCCCGTGAGGGGGCGCGGCGGCAAAAATGCACAATAACAGATGAACATTTTTGACAAAACAGGCAGGTTCGGCGCAGAACACAACAAACAGCGCTCCGTGAGCAGAGGGAACATAAGAAAAGTTTCCTATTACGAACCATAAGAGCCGATGTCCGTCAACGCTTTTTGCACAAAAAGACCCTGGAGAAGAAGCTGTGCTTCTCCTCCAGGGGATACTCTTATTCTATTTCGTATATGGCTCACACACCGGTCATAACGGTCATGACCTCGAATTCCTCGGCGTTGAGGGTCTTTTTCATGGCCAGTCCCTCGTCGATATCCACGTTGACGATCTGGTCATCCCGGACGCATATGACCCGGTTGGTCATGCCCTCGGCCAGCACCCGCACCGCCTCGTAGCCCATGCGGGTGGCCAGCACACGATCCTTGGCGGTGGGACTGCCGCCCCGCTGGATGTGGCCCAGAATGGTGACACGGGGGTCAAGCCCCAGATGCTCTTTGATCTCCTTGCCCACATCCATGGCGCTGGCGGCACCCTCGGCCACCACGATCATGAAGTTGGTTTTGCCTCCCAACCGGGCTGCGCGGATCTTCTCGGCCACGTGCTTTTCAAAGTCATACTGATGCTCCGGTACCAGCACAGCGGTGGCCCCCACGGCTACGCCCACATACAGAGCCAGATACCCGGCGTGACGGCCCATAACCTCCACCACGGAGCAGCGTTCGTGGGACTGCATGGTGTCCCGCAGACGGTCAATGCACTCCACGGCGGTATTGGCGGCGGTATCGAAGCCGATGGTATAGTCGGTGCAGACGATGTCGTTGTCGATGGTACCCGGCACGCCCACCACGGACACGCCGAATCTGGACAGATCCTGCGCCCCCCGGAAGGTGCCGTCGCCGCCGATGGCCACGATGCCGTCCAGCCCCAGCAGCTTGCAGGTGTTGGCGGCCTTCTTCTGTCCCTCCGGCGTGCGGAACTCGTCGCTGCGGGCGGTGTAGAGAACGGTGCCGCCCCGGTTGATGATGCGGCTGACGCTGCCGGAATTCATGGGACAGATATCCCCGGCGATAAGGCCCGCCCAGCCCCGGCGGATGCCCACGCACTCGATGCTGTTCTTCATTGCCGTCCGCACCACCGCACGGATGGCGGCGTTCATGCCGGGGGCGTCGCCGCCGCTGGTCAGCACGCCGATGCGTTTCACTGCACTTTCCATATTCGGATACTCCTTTTCTCAGCCGAAGCTTAAATGTTCCAAACGTTACATACATGATACCACGGTCGGAGGAGATTTTCAAGCGCTTTTTCCTGATTTTGCCGCCGGGTGTCTATTTTTGACTGTCCTTTTTCGGCAGGCTGTGGTATACTGATAAAAAACAAGAGGGGAGGGGACAGGATGCATCCACAATTTGCAGAGCTGACGCCCCGTTGGTTCAAGCGGGCCTTTGTCTATACCGGCAGCATCGGAGACTTCCGCTACCGCTTTGACATGGGGAAGGAAAAGGGCATACTGCACACGGCGGTTTATTCCGTGTACTGCTACGAGGTGGCGCAGGACAGGCAGGAGAGAGATTTCCCATGGGACGAGGCCGGTGTGGAGGAGCTGAAGCAGTGGCTTCAGGCGAAATACGATCAGTTTTCCGCCGGGAAAGGTCTGGCGGACTGAGAGAGCATAAAGAGGACAGGGCGCAGCCCTGTCCTCTTTTGTTCAGAGGGTGTCCTTGCCGTCCGCAGATGATGCTGAGGGTCACTGGCTTACAGGTCAACCTTCTCGTATCGGGCGGCGGCACCCCGGAAGATCAGGGGCCAGCTGCCGCACCAGATCACCAGTCCCGCCGCCAGCAGCGGCAGCTGACAGGCCAGGTCATAGCCGTTGAAGCGGCTCAGTGCCGGGAAGTGGACGGCGGCCTCCATGATGAACGCCGCCACCGCCATGACGATACACGCCTTCACGAAGGATACGCCCACCTTGTAGGCCGTCCGGTAGAAGGACAGCAGGAACACGGCGTTGAACACGGCGAACAGCATCAGTCCGCAGGCGAACAGCGTCACATTGGCATTGAGGCCCACGGGATTGTCCCCGATACCCAGCTTCGCCCGCAGCAGGGCGAAGGGGACGGCGATGACCAGCGCCAGCAGCTCGATGAGCCCCACGAACAGGCAGTTGGCCTTGACGGTGTCCCGCTTTCGGATGGGCAGCAAGGCGGAGTAGTACACGTCCTTCTGCTCCCGCCCGTTGAGGAAGGAGAAGAACAGCCCCAGCATCACATAGAACCACATGACGGTATAGGGGTAGGCCGGGATCAGCAGCATGACTCCGAACAGGCAGAACACCAGCGTCATAGGCTGGCACACCAGCCGCAGCTGCTTATACAATAGCGTTTTCATCCAAGGGCCTCCTCTCCACGGAAACGATGATGTCCTCCAGCGTCAGCTCCTGTCCCGGCTGGCGGAGGTAGTCGTAGTGCTGCCGGAAGTCCGCCAGCGTGCCGGTGTGCTGGATGGTGCCGTCCTTGATGAAGGTGATGTGGCTGGCGCATTTCTCCAGATCTGAGGTGATGTGGGTGGAGAACAGCACACTGCGCTGCCCGTCGGCGGCAATGCGCCGCAGCAGCTCCGTCAGCTCGCTACGGGACACCGGGTCCAGCCCGCTGGTGGGCTCATCCAGGATCAGCAGCCGGGCATCGTGGCTCAGGGCCAGAGCGATCATGTACTTTACCCTCATGCCGGTAGACAGCTGATCCACCCGCTTCTCCTGGTCAATGCCGAACAGATCCAGGTAGTGACGGTACTTCTCCTCCTGCCAGTTGCCGTAGAACCGGCGGGTCACGTCGCTGAGGAGCCGTACCTTCTTCTTGGGATAGAAGTCGATGCCGCCCAGCACCACGCCGATGCGCTCTTTAATATATTGTTCCTCCTCCCGGAAGGACTTGCCCAGCACCGTTACCTCCCCGGCATCCGGGTGTACCAGCCCCAGAAGAGCCTTCAGCGTGGTGGATTTGCCCGCTCCGTTGCGTCCGATGAAGCCCATGACGGCTCCCTCCGGCACGGAAAAGTTCACGTTCTCCAGCGAAAAGGCCGGATAGCGCTTGCACAGCCCCTTGACCGCCAATGCGTTCATTCCTCCGCCTCCTCATCTCCCGGCAGCTGCTGAAACACCCGCCGCAGCAGGGGATTCAGCTTATCCGCCGTCTGTAGGGCGATGCCCTTTTTGGTGTCTGCCAGCAGCACCAGCGTGTCCCCCGGCTCCAGACCGAACATGGCCCGTGCCTCCTTGGGGATGACGATCTGTCCCTTGGGGCCGAGCTTTACCGAGGACATATAGTACCGGTCGTCCTTCTTTCCCACAACGATCCCTCCCGATATGAAAAGTATAACTTTTCTTACTTTTACTCCAATATATCACCGTGGGCATCACTTGTCAATCCCACGTTCACAAAAACTTCGGTTTACACCGGCAGGAAAACGTGGTACACTAAATCAATATAAGCTCTATATAGATCATTCGAGGAAACATCCATGCTGAAAAGTGTGAAAAATACCATATTGGATATTATCCGTCAAGCAGATCTTCTACTGCTGGCCCTGTGTACCGTGACGTCCCTCTTCGGCGTGGTGATGATCTACAGCGCCACCCGGTATCAGGGGGGACTCAAGTGCGTCATCATCCAGCTGTGCGGCTTGGCGCTGGGCATTGTGCTGTATTTCGTGGTGTCCATGGTGGACCTGACGGAGATCAGCAAAAAGTGGCAGTGGCTGCTGGCCTTTAACCTTGGCTTCTTCCTGCTGCTGAAAACTCCGCTGGGTGTGTCGGCCAACGGCAATCTGGCGTGGCTGGGCGTCCGGGGCATCCCCATTCAGGTGCAGCCGGCGGAGGTGGTGAAGCTGACCTTTATCCTGCTGCTGGCCCGCCAGCTGGTGTGGATGAAGGGCCGGGGCGACATGAAGTCCATCCCCGCTGTGGGTTTGTTGGCGGGGAATCTGCTGGTGACCATCGGCCTTTACTACGTGATCTCCTCCGACATGGGCAGCGCACTGGTGTATGTGTGTATCTTCGCCTGCATGGCCTTTGCCGCCGGGGTAGCCCTCCGGTGGTTCGCTCTGGGCATCTTTGGCGCCGGGGCGGGCTTTTACCTACTGTGGGAGCTGGACAAGATCCCACCCTATATGAAGGAGCGCTTTCAGGTACTGGTGGATCACAGTCTCTATCCGCTGGGGGCCGGATGGCAGCAGACCCGGAGCCTGATGGCCATCGGCGGCGGTCGCCTGACAGGACAAGGGCTGCTCCATGGGGCTCAGACCCAGAGTACCTCCTCCGTGAACCTGCCCTTCCGGCATACGGACTTCATCTTCGCCGTCATCGGGGAGGAGTTGGGGATGCTGGGCTGTGTGCTGACGCTGGCGCTGCTGGCGGCCATCGTTATCCGCTGTATCGTAGTGGCCCGCAACGCCAAGAGCCAGCTGGACGCATACATCTGCGTGGGCGTAGCGGGGATGCTGGTGTTCCAGATCGTCTCCAACGTGGGGATGTGCCTGTTTGTGCTGCCGGTGGTGGGTCTGACGCTGCCCTTCATCAGCTATGGCGGCTCGTCGGTGGTGACGCTGTTCATCGCCATGGGCATGGTCTCCGGCATCCAGAAGCGCTCCCTGCCGGACTGGCTGCGTTAGCTGCATAGAGCTTTTCCAAGAACCGCCCCATGGGGCGGTTCTTTTGTCGTTGAAAATTTCCCTGCCCGGTTGTAATCGACGGAGGGATATGCTATACTGACATACTGATATAATAGGTGGCTTGCTGTCGGCGGGCCGCCCTGTGATTCAAGCGAAAGCGAGGCAAAGCTTATGAAGATCGTTGTGTTGGCCGGTGGACTCAGCACGGAGCGTCAGGTGGCTCTGACCTCCGGCACCGGTGTGTGCCGGGCGCTGCGGGAGCGGGGACATCAGGCTATTCTGGTGGATATGTTCCTGGGGCTGGAGAGCTATGAGGGTCGGCTGGAGGATATCTTCGATGCCCCGGACGGCCTGTGCGGCGACAACCGGGTCACGGAGGAGGCTCCGGATCTGGAGGCCGTGCGCCGCAGTCGGAAGGATCAGGGGCCGTCCCTGCTGGGCAAGGACGTGCTGGCGGTGTGCGCCATGGCGGATATCGTGTTTCTGGCGCTCCACGGCTCCTGCGGCGAGGACGGTCGTATTCAGGCCACGCTGGATCTGCTGGGAGTACCCTACACCGGCTCTGGCTATCTGGGCAGCGGCATGGCCATGGACAAATCCGTTACCAAGCGGTTTCTGGAGTCTGAGGGGATTCGCACGGCGCCGTGGCGTGACGTCCATTACACGGCCTCCGATATCCCCCGTCTGGTGGAGGAGTTGGAGGTCCCCTGCGCCGTGAAGATCGTCAACGGCGGCAGTTCCATCGGTGTGGAGCTGCCGGATACCAAGGAGCAGCTGCGGGAGGCCCTGACCAAGCTGCTGGCCTATGGCGACCACGTGGTGGTGGAGAAGAAGATCAAGGGCCGTGAGATCCAGATTGCCGTGCTGGGGGACACCTATCTTCCTGCGGTGGAGATCATCCCCCGTGGCGAATATTTCGACTACGTTTCCAAATATCAGAAGGGCGGTGCTCAGGAGATCTGCCCCGCCCCCATCACGGAGGAGGAGTGGCACCAGATCGGTGAGATGGCGCTGAAGCTCCACCGGGGACTTGGCCTGTCGGTGTATTCCCGCTCCGATTTTTTGCTGGATGAGGAGGGAAAGGCGTGGTGTCTGGAGATCAACACACTGCCGGGCATGACCCCCACCAGCCTGGTTCCGCAGGAGGCGGCGCAGGTGGGTTTGAGCTATGCCGACCTCTGTGAGAGGATCGTAGAGGAGTCTCTGAAGGCGAGAGGAGTGCAGCGGACATGATGACCTGTACGGCAAAGGAGCTGTGTGCGGCCACCGGCGGCACGCTGGTGCAGGACGGCGAGGGCTTTTCCTGCGTCAGCACCGACAGCCGCCGGGTGGAGCAGGGCTGCCTGTTCATCCCACTGGTGGGTGAGCGCTTTGACGGTCACACCTATCTGACGCAGGCGCTGGAGAGCGGCGCTGCGGGCTGCCTGTGCAGCCGCCTGCCGGAGGCGCTGGTGCCGGGGAAGTTCTATGTGCAGGTGGAGGATACCCTCCGGGCGCTGGGACAGCTGGCGGGGTGGTATCGGGAGAAATTCCCCATCCCCGTGGTGCAGATTACCGGCTCCGCCGGAAAGACCACCACCAAGGAGATGATCGCCTCGGTGCTGAGCCGGCATTTCCTTACCCTCAAGACCGAGGCCAACTACAACAACGAGATCGGTACGCCACAGACCCTGCTGCGCCTGATGCCGGAGCATCAGGCGGCGGTCATCGAGACAGGCATGGATCACTTCGGCCAGATCCGCTATCTGGGGGAGATGGTGCGTCCCACGGTGGCGGTCATCACCAACATCGGGGATGCCCACATTGAAAATCTCGGCAACACCCGTCAGGGTACCCTGCGGGCCAAGAGCGAGATCTTCGAGCATCTGCAGCCCAGCGGTCTGGCGGTGCTCAACGGCGACGATGCCCTGCTGGCGGGGCTGGAGCTGCCCTTCGAGACCATCCTCTGTGGCCGGGGAGAGAACTGTGCCGTCCGGGTCACGGACATCGTCACCCACGGCGTGGAGGGCCTCTCCTGCACCGTGACCACGCCCTGCGGCGTCTATCCGCTGCACATTCCGTCACCGGGAGACTACATGATCTATCCGGCGTCCATGGCGGTGGCCATTGGTGAGCGGCTGGGACTGACGGCACAGCAGATCCGGGAGGGCGTGGCGCATTATGTCTCCACTGGCTCCCGGATGCGGCGCATCCGTCTGCCGGAGGAGCGGCTCATCATCGACGACTGCTATAACGCCAATCCTCAGGCCATGGCGGCGGCGCTGACCATTCTGGCGGACACCGACTGCCGTCGCCGGGTGGCGGTGATGGGAGACATGGGCGAGCTGGGCCGGCTCAGCAGCGACGCCCACCGAGAGGCCGGTGCGCTGGCGGCCCGGCTGGGGCTGGATCAGGTCATCGCCATCGGTGAAAAGGCCCGGCTTATGGCGCAGGGAGCGGGGAATATCGCCCTGCACTTTGACACGGTGGAGCAGGCAATGCCCGCCGTCCAGGAGGCCCTGACCCCCGGCACGGCCATGCTGGTAAAGGCGTCTCACGCCATGGAGTTCCACCGCATCGTGGAGGCCCTTACTCAGGAAGCATAGTATACATCTGAAAACAACGAAACGGACGAAATATCCATGATCGATATCAGCGTGAACCGGCTGGTCAAGTCCTTTGACCTGGAAAAGAAAATATTGGACGGCATCACCTTCCAGATCGACACCGGGGAGCGGGTGGGCCTGCTGGGGAAAAACGGCGCCGGTAAGACCACCTTATTTCGTATCCTCACCGGAGAACTGGACTACGATGAGGGACAGGTAATGGTGGCCCCCGACCGCCGGGTGGGCCTGATCTCCCAGATCCCGGTGTATCCCGACGGATACACCGTGGAGGATGTGCTGCGCTCTGCCTTTGAACGGATGTTCCGGATGAAGGAGGAGATGGACCGCCTTACCGAGCAGATGGCGGCGGGAGACAGCTCTTCCCAGACCCTGAAGCGGTACGGTGAGCTGACGGCCAGATTCGAGGGGCTGGGTGGCTACGATACGGATACCGCCGTCAACAAGGTGGCCAACGGCCTCTCCATCGATACTGAGATGCGCCAGCGGCTCTTTGACCAGCTCTCCGGCGGGGAAAAGACACGGGTGAATTTGGGCCGTCTGATCTTAGAGGACACGGATATCCTGCTGCTGGACGAGCCCACCAACCATCTGGACCTTCAGGCCACGGAGTGGCTGGAGGAATACATCCGCACCTTCCGCGGCACGGTGGTGACCATCTCCCACGACCGGTATTTTCTGGACCGCACCGTTACCCGCATCATCGAGGTGCTGGACGGAAAGGCGGAGTTTTACAGCGGGAATTACAGCTTCTATGCCGTGGAGAAGGAGCGCCGCTACCAGGAGCGCCTGAAGCAGTATCTCAAGGAGCAGGCCAAGATCCAGCAGCTGGAAAAGGCTGCCGAGCAGATGCACCTGTGGGCCTTCATGGGCAATGACGCCCTCCATAAGCGGGCCTTCTCCATGGAAAAGCGCATCCAGCGGATGCGTACTACGGAGAAACCCACCAAGGCCAAAAAAATGGATGCCCGCTTTGCCAGCCGCCAGTTCAAGGGCGACGAGGTGCTGCAGGTGAAGGGGGTTTCCAAGGCCTTCGACGGACGAACACTGTTCTCCGACATCTATTTGCGGGTGGAGGACGGTGAGCGCATCGCCCTGATCGGCGAAAACGGCACCGGAAAGACGACGCTGCTGAATATGCTGCTGGGCTTGGAACCTACGGACAGCGGCATCTTTAAGCTGGGGCCGTCTGTAAAGGCAGCATACTTGCCACAGATCATTCACTTTGACCACCCGGAGCGCAGCATTCTGGATACCATGCTGTACGAGAAAAAGGACATGACGGCCCAGAGCGCCCGGAACCGGCTGGCCGCCTACCAGTTTCAGGGGGAGGATGTGTTTAAGCCGGTGTCGGTGTTGTCCGGCGGCGAGCTGAGCCGCCTGCGACTGTGTATGCTGATGGACGAGGAGATCAACCTCCTCATTCTGGACGAGCCTACCCGCGGCATCGACGTCGGTGCAAAGTATGAAATTTACTGCATCATCGCCGATCTGGCCAAGCAGGGCAAGAGCATTATCATGATCTCCTCTGAAATGAGCGAGATCATCGGTATGTCCAACCGTGTCATGGTCATGTGCGATGGCCGTATCACCGGCTTTATCAACGGTAAGGATGCCACGCAGGAGAACATCATGGCGCTGGCTACCCAGTTCGAGACCGCACCTGACACAGCTGCGGCAAATCAGTAATTAAGGAGGCTGTCTATCGTGGAAGCTACCAAAAAATTGAATGGCAAGGCTGTGGGCAAGTGGCTCAGCAACAACGCCATTATCATGATGATGCTGGCCATCACTCTGATCGTTGGCATCATTCACCCCAACTTCTTCTCCGGCACCAACATGATCAACCTGTTCAAGAACGTGTCCATCCGCTACATCATCGCGCTGGGCATCTCCGGCTGTTTGATCACCACCGGCAAAGTATACCAGTCCGTCATCAATAAGGAAAGAAAAGGCGAATA
>ERZ507026.227-NODE-227-length-30900-cov-4.763527_pt1 | contig 30900 bp, 15 predicted proteins | sample MGYA00512876_ERZ507026 | MGnify/ENA metagenome assembly ERZ507026 | reverse complement strand
CCTTATTGCGGGGGAAATCGTAATCCTGAGCCATCACATTTCCTTTCTTCGGTCCAAGCGACACACACTCAGTGTCGGGTCTACTCCCGTAGAGGATACACGAAAAGAAATGCTCGTAAAGTTCGACACGTGGGGCATACTTAAAATACTTAAAAGAAGTGCATAAGTTTTAGCGGAAAGTGGTGTGCGCATGGCTGATAATTCGCCTAGGGGCGCCCGTCTGGACCATGTCTCCGACGCAGGTGACCTGGTATTCGTCGCGGGCGGCGAGAAGTTCCTCGTCACGGTGGACGAAAAACTGGAACGAGCCATCCTCGAAGCCAAGCAGATTCGCTTGGAAGCGTTGGGGCAACAGCAGCCCAAGACCCACGACACGCTGCCGATTTCGAAGATCCAGCAGTTGATTCGTGCCGGTTTCACCCCTTCGGAGGTGGCCGAACAATACAACCTCAACGAGGCTTTGGTCCGAAGGTTCTCCTCCTCGGTGCAGACCGAAAAACAGTATGCCATCGAACAGTTCAAACGTGTTCCGGCACCGAAGGAAAGCCGTGCGCACACGGTGGAGGATCTGATCACGCTCGCCATCAGCGAGTCGCATATCGAACGCGACACGCTTGCATGGAGCGCGACACGCCGCGGGCATGAACCGTGGCATATCTTCGCCGATTTCATGATCTCCGGCGAACAGCTGCGCGCCGAGTGGACGTGGAACATGCACGACAATTCCGTGGTGAACCTCAACGACATCGCGAAGCGGATCATGGAGGAGCATCGCATCGTCGACCGCTCCCCCAATATCATCTTCGACGAGACGGTTCCGTTGGAGGACATGGCGTCCGCGCATACGGAGGACTCGGATTCTCCCTCGCCGACGATTCCGCTGATCACCGAACGTGTGAACGGCACGCAACGTCTTGCGGTGGACACTGTGGCGCACACCGCGCAAACCGCCGAAGCCATGGCGAACGAGAGCAGCGAATCGAACGACGACGGTGCCGGAAACGCCGTCGAACAGGGCGACTCACCCGAAGGCAACACCGAGAATGACGCAACCGACGACGACACCGACATGGGCGCAGCCGACGGCGACAACGGCCAGAACGGTCAGGACAGCCCGAGCGACCAGAGCGGGAACGCGAATGAAGCGCAGACCGGCGACGCATCCGAACAGCACGAAGGCGGCCAGAATGTGCCTGAGACCCGCAGCATCACGTCAGAACAGGCGATCGCCGCGCAGGACACGATGGATACGGATGAAACGCCGCGCGTAGCCAAAACGGTACGCGCGAAACGCCGTTCAGGCCGTTCTGCGGTGCCCAGCTGGGATGAGATCCTCTTCGGCGATTGACGATAGGCGGGGAACGCCCCAAGCCCCTATGCGAACGCTCCGGTGAATTCCTCACCGGAGCGTTCGCATGTTTGCCGACCCGTCAGTGCCGCCGTAACGGCACGATCAGGCCACGTCCACGATGCAGGGGATATCCATCTCCATCATGGTCTGCGATCCATGCACGCTGGGCAGGTGCGTGGCCTTATCCGCCTGGGTGCGTGAATCGACGATCGTGACCTCGTCGACCGCCTGCACGATCACATCGCCGAGCATCGGTTCCACACGCTCGCTCACCGTGCCGAACAATCCGTCGGCCATCGCCTGGGCCTTGGTACGGACCAGCGCCCTATCCTCCAGGAAATCACGCCACCTTTCTGCCACAGCCTCCGGATCGTCATCCGCATACAGCATCACCGCACGCGGCTCGCCGCCCACGAAACGGACCCCCTGCTGCAATACCGGCTCGCATGCGATGTCGATACGCTTGGACGGATCGGCGTTCACCATGCCATGGTCGGCGGTGATCACGATCAGCGTGCCCTTCGGGGCCTCCCTGGCGAGCAACGCCAGCTGAGCATCGATATGTTCAAACGCGGCGATCCACTTGTCGCTATCCCAGCCGCTGCTGTGGCCGACCTTGTCCGCATCGCGGATGTACAGATACGACAATCCCGGCTTACGTGCGGCTTCGGCGGCCGCCCTGACCCGTTCGCGCGGTGTGACGTTGGCAATGTACTTGCTACCGCGCAACGCGGCCTCGCTCAGCGGCGACCCTTTGAACTTCGCCAGACCCGAACTTGTGACGCGCACGCCTTGCGCGGTCAATGCCTCGAAGATGGTGTCCTGGCGCTGCAGGTCATGCGGGTCGATGATGGGCACGACCGAACCGTTCGTTTTCGGCGCGAGCGGATCCTTGAATTGGATGAGCTGGATGAGCCTATCCCGCGTAGGCGCGAGCTGCGTGTACCCGGCCATGGCCGTCAGCCCCGGGCAGGTGCCCGTGCCGAACGTACCCATGGCCGCCGTGGTTGTGCTGGGCGCGCAAGTGGAGATCGGGCGGCGGTTCGCCTCATCCTTCATCAACGAACGCAGATACGGCGCATGCCCGATGCGGTCGGTGAGATTCCAGAAGCCAAGCCCATCCACCAGCACCACGATGGCGGAGCGCACGTCGGGGAACCCCAACGCATGCTGCAGGCTCTTCGGGTCATCGTGCACCGCCGTGGGCACGGGATGCCCGATGGCACTGGACAGGGCAGGCAGGATGGAAGACAGGTGCAACGCTCCTCCGCGCTCCCCTTCCTGCGGCAGATGATCACCATACGTCGCTGTGGGCACCAGCCCCAGCAGTTCTTTTCTTTCCGGCATTTCCATGATGCCCCCATCGTAAACCTCACCCCCCAACCGGCAATCCGTTACCGGACCGGCTGAGGGGTGAACAATCGATTCATATCAAGGGCTCCGGGCCATTACGTTTCCACGCCCGGCTCCGGAACCCTCATGGCGTCACTTGCGACCGTTGCCGATGGTCTTCATCATACCCACGGCCTGCTTCACGGTGACGGTCGGCACGTAGGCGCGCACCACCGCCAGACCGATCTGCGCAAGCTTCGCCGAATCGCGGTAACACACGTACACGGGTTCCTCGGCGGGCTGGAACTTGCGCTTGAAGTTGAACAGCGAACGGAAGCCGTACGCCGGTTCCATAAGGTTGGCGACCAGCTGCAGGCCATGCTGCAGGATGACCATGCCCTCGCTGGTGTTGCCGTTCTCGTCGATGTTGTCGCGCTCCGGGTTCATGCCGGCGAGCGGCGCGGCGGACAGGCTCATGAATTCGACGGCATTCTGCGGATCGGCTTCGCCTTCATCGTGCAGACGCTGGGCCATGCGGGCGATGAGGAACTCCATGATGCCGTTCGGACTGTCGGTGCGGTGACGCATGAAGTCCAACGTCCAACCGATCAGACGGCCATCACGCCAGGTCGGCATCCAGCTGGTGACGCCGAGTACGCGGCCGTTCTCGTCGATGGCGTACAGCAGCTTGACGCGCGGATCGCGCAACTCCTCCACACCGCCGAGGGTGAACTTCATTTCGGGCAGCGCCTTGCCGGATGTCCATTCGTCAGAGATGTCCTCGATCTGCTCGCGCACATCGAACGGCGCGTCGGCGAAGCTGGAGTACACGTCGGTGATGCCCTCGCGCTTGGCCTTGTTGATGGCCGTGCGGATGTCCTGCCACTTCTTGCCGGTGGTCTTCCAGCTGCGCGGGTCGACGACCATCTCGCCGCCGACCTCGATGGAATGCCAGCCGGACTTGAGGAGGAAGTCACGCTGTTCGCGGTGCACACTGTAGAACACGGGGATGAGCGACTGCTTGGCACAGTAGGAGGAGAACTCCTTCAGGTCGCTCTCCCATTCGGCGGGGTCTCCGAACGGGCCTGTACAGGTCAGCGCAATGCCGTTGACGGTACGGTATGCCACGGCGGAACGCTTGGACGGCGACAGCCAGTACTGGTTGCCTTCCCACGTGGCCATGAAGCTCATGGATTCGCCGCCAAGCTCGACCAGACGACCGGTACGTTCGCGGACGGCTTCGTTCTCTTGAGTGGCGTCCTTCATCCAACGCAGCATCACGACGAGCACGACCAGCCAGAACACCAGGCCGACACCCTGGAACACCACGGATGCGAGCAGGGTCTTGGGCTCGAAGCTCAGACCGGAGAAGTGCAGGAAGCCGATGGGCAGGAAGCGGCCCGGCAGTTCGGCAAGCAGACTTTCCATGGTGACCGCTGGCTTGAAGGAGTTCGGGCTGGCCATGCCGTAGATGAGGAACAGCCCGGCGCAAGCGAGGAACGCGATGACCATGGCACACAAACCGTGCGCCAGACGATGCCAGCCGACGGCGATGTTGAATTGGCTCATCGACATGATCAGCGCAACGGCGAGCAACAACGACGGCAGCGCAGTGGCGATGCAGGCGAACATCGCGCCGTGACGAACCAGCACGGAGAAGCCGCCGTCGGAGAACGTCAGCGGGATGAACAGGTAGTAGACCACCGTGACGAACACCTGCAGGATGTCGACGGCCACGGTGCCGATCGCCGCGAAGCGACGGCCACGGTACACGCCCCAGGCGAGCACCAGCATCACCGCGGTGGGCAGAAGGGAGCGCAGCACACCTCCGGGCATGGAGACGCGCAGCAGATCGAACTGAAGGAAGCAACCCTGTTTGGTGTTATTGGCCAGGCAGTCGGCGAGCATGACATTATCGACGGAATCGGGACTCATGAGCAAGCCGATCGTGCTCAACGGGCCGGCATGGTTGGGCGAGGTGATCGCGGTAAGCGGCCCCAAGGCCATGATGGCCGATATCGCGCCGAAGATTCGACGACTTTCCAATACGGGGACGAACTGCCACGGGCGCATGCCGCCGGAGGCTTCGGTTTTGTTTTTGGACGGGAAGGACTTGCGCTTGGGCGCTCCGGCACACACGCGACCGATGATCTGTCCGATCAACGCGGCGGCGAGCACGCAATAGTCACCGGGGTTGCCACCATACAACAGCACCACCAGAATGGCGATGTAACCAAGCAGTCTGATACGACGGCGCATCAGAGTATCGCTGTAGGCGCTAACCGCCATGAGTGCACCGATGACCAGTACCACCGGGCTGAGCGTGAACTGCTGGCGGGTGATGAATCCGACATCCTGATAGGCCAGGCCGATGCCGTAGCACAGGCCAATGCCGACGACCAGACCGCCGAGGGCACTCACCAGCGCCACCACAACGGTACGCACAGCGCCCATACGCGATTCGGCGACGGCCAGCACGAAGATGATCAGCAACGCGCAGCCGAACATTTGCAGCACGCCTCGGGTCAGAATCAGCGAAACCAGCAGCTTGCCGATGTTGAAGTCGGCGATGGTGGTGTTGAGGTAACGCAACGGCAACCTGTGACCGAAACATGCCAGAATGATCCACAGGACGATGTTGATCGCCACGAACACCACCGTGGTGATGGTGGCGAAATTATGGTTCTTGTTCCATTGCTTGGCATCGCCCCACAGCATGGTCCAAGGCGTTGACGGCCTTGGTTTCTTCACTTCCTTGGTTTCAGCGCTCACGGCAGCACCTCCAATGATTCATATTCGTTGATGGCTTTCGTCATTTCGCCCAGTCCGCTCATGTCGGCGAACCAGTCGATGGTCGGCTTGAGCACCGCCTGCACCGCATGCCAGTCATGGGCGCTGTCAGGCACCTTGATTTTGGTGACCGTCATACCTGCTTGGATGCCGGCCTTCGCGTTTGTTTCCAGATTGGTGAGCGATTGGTGGTCGAGAGCGCCGGATCCGAGGATCATGACCTGATCGCTGGGCGCATGCTCCTTGATGGCGTTTGCCGGGATCTGCGCCTCATAGGCGGCCTTGTTGCCATTGAAATACTCGGAGACCATATGTTCGACGCTGCCGCTGGTCGGTTGCAGTTCGCCACCGACCGCCATGATCAGCGAGTACTGTTCCGCATGGCGCGGCCCCAGCTGCGTGGCGCAGGTTCCACCTTGTGAGAAGCCGCCGATGGCCCACCGCTGGTTGGATACGGGCAGATTCTTCTTCGCCCAGTCGACCACGTCCTTGGTAAGGTAGGTTTCCGCCTTGCCTTGCGACGTGTCGGCACACAGGCTGTTGTTGGAGTTCGACCCGTTCTGGTCCGGGGAGATGACGATCGGTGCCAATCCGTCATGTTTGGAAGCGTATTTGTCAAGCATGCCCTTGATATGGCTGGCTTGGAAGAAACGCCCCGGACTGCCCGGCTGCCCAGCCATGAGTTCCATCACCGGCAACTCCGGCGGCTCGGCGCTCAACGCCGCCGGCGGCAGGTAGACCATGGCGTCACGGACCTTGAAACCGGATTTCACGGCGGGAATGGACGCGTCGTAGATGCGCCCCTCCTTCGGGGTCATGGGCGTCTTGCCCTCGGTGGCAAGCTTCTTCCACTCCTTGACGCTCATCGTGCTTTTACGCAGTTTGGCCGACGACAATCTCGAATACCCCGTATAGCCGAACAGGCTGCCGATGGTTGGGAACTCCTCATAAATCGCGTCCACGTGAATGCAGGTGGCGAACAGCGCCACCACGACGGCTACGGAGGCGAGTGCACGCTTCCAGCGGCGCAGAAACACGATGCCGCAGATCAGCAGCGCCATCATCGCACAACCGATCGCCACGGCGCGAATCACCTTGGCTCCCATTTCGACGCCGAACACCACGAACACGTCGGAGCACAGCCAGGTCAGCAGGTATCCGATCGCACCGCTGGCCACCGTGGCAATCAACGTGATGATGACCCGTTTACGTTCTCCCTCCTTGATAAGGAACGCAAGAACCGCAATCATCCCTGCTATGGTGAGTATCCAGAACGTCCATGGCAACGCACCGCTGACCAGCGAGCATTCCATAACGGGTTTGAGCCAAGGTTGATTGAGCATTGCTTCTCTTTCCTTTCGTGATGGCCATATACACCGTAACCAACTACGTACGAAACAACGCCCCGCGGCTTGGCACGAAATCCGCAGCATCATCCCGCGGCATCACGTTTTTCGATTGTATGCCGCATGACAACGGTATCCATCGTTCTGTCGAATGATATCCGGCGTCATCGAACGATATGCGGACGATATACAGGCGGCAAACCGCGGCGGCGGTGAAGACGCTAAAATGGAGCGAGTTTGCAAAATCCAAGGAGTCCCATGGCATCACATCGTAAGGCAGCCGCGCCGGCATACGATCCGCGCACAGTGAAAGAGAACATCGTCGAGACGCCGTTGAACGAGGAGATGAGCAAATCATTCCTCGAATACGCGTACTCCGTGATCTACGCCCGCGCACTCCCCGATGCCCGCGATGGCATGAAGCCCGTACAGCGGCGCATCGTCTACCAGATGGGCCAGATGAACCTGAACCCGGACCGTCCGTACATGAAGTCGGCGCGCGTAGTGGGCGAGGTGATGGGCAAGCTCCACCCGCACGGCGATTCAGCCATCTACGAAGCCATGGTCCGACTGGCACAGCCGTTCGCCATGAGACTGCCGCTCGTGGACGGTCACGGCAATTTCGGCTCGCTGGACGACGGCCCGGCGGCATCCCGTTACACCGAAGCCCGACTCGCCCCCGCGGCGCTCGGCATGAACGCCGATATCGACGAGGACACCGTCGACTTCACACCAAACTACGACAACAAGCTCAAAGAACCCACCGTACTTCCAGCAGCCATCCCGAACCTGCTGGTCAACGGCGGCTCCGGCATCGCCGTGGGCATGGCCACGAACCTCGCCACGCATAATCTCGGCGAGGTCGTGAACGCCGCGAAGTATCTGATGGTGCACCCGGACGCCACGCTTGAGGAGCTGATGCGCTACGTGCCCGGCCCGGATTGGCCGACCGGCGGCATGATCATCGGACGCGACGGCATCCGCGAGGCATACGCTTCCGGACGCGGCACGCTTTCCACTCGCGCCACCACGCATATCGAACATGTGACCGCACGCAAACAAGCCATCGTGGTGACCGAACTGCCCTACATGGTGGGCCCGGAGAAGGTGCTCGAACGCATCTCCGAGGGCGTGAAGAATCATAAGCTCGAAGGCATTTCCGGCGCGATCGACCTGAGCGACCGCCATAACGGCACCCGTTTGGTGATCGAGCTGAAAACCGGTTTCGACCCGCACGCCGTGCTCGTGCAGCTGCTCAAGCACACCCCGTTGCAGGATAATTTCGCCATGAACAACGTGGCGTTGGTCAATGGGCGCCCGCACACCATGGGGCTTAAGGAGATGCTTCAGGTATGGATCGACCACCGACGTGTAGTGATCAGGCGCCGCAGCGAATTCCGCCGGACGAAGGCACTGGAGCGACTGCATCTGGTCGAGGGGCTGTTGCTGGCAATGATCGACATCGATGAGGTGATCCAGGTCATCCGCTCCTCCGAAAACGCCGATGCCGCCAAAACACGGTTGATGGCCGTATTCGACCTGGACGACATCCAGGCGCAGTATATTCTCGACCTGCGTCTGCGCAGACTGACCAAGATGAGCCGCATCGAACTGGAATCCGAACGCGATGATCTGCACAAGCGCATCGAGGAACTCGAGCGCATCCTGGCGTCCGACAAGGCACTCGACCGGGTCGTGGTCGATGAGATGGACGGGGCCGTGGCCGAATACGGAACGCCGCGCCGCACCGTGCTGCTGGACACCGACGCCGAAGGCAACCTCGCCCCGGTTGTGGCCGAAGGCATGACCGGCGTCTCCGCTTCGGCGCTCGAAGCCGTCAAATCCGCCAACACGGTGTCATCCGCCGCTGCGGATGTGGCGGCGGCGAAGAAGGCCGGCGAGCAAAGCATGGCTTTGGAAATCGAAGACGAGCCCTGCACGGTGATGATGAGCGCCACCGGACTGATCGCACGGGCCACGCCGGAAGCACTGAGCATGTTCCGGTCACGTTCCGTTTCCGGTGAACGTGCCACCGACGACCAGATCGTCTCCATCTTCCGCACCACCACACGCGCCACCTATGCGCTGATCACATCGGCCGGACGGCTGGTGCTCGCGCAGGTGGCCGATCTGCCGGTCGTTCCCGTGACGAACACACTCAGTCTGAGCAGCGGGGTGAAGGCGGATGAGCTGATCGGGCAGACGGAAAGCACCGACCCGATCCGCGGCGAGCATGTCGTCACCGCAATCGCCATGGAGCCCGTTTCGAAAAAGCATTCCGATGACGCGACGGATAGCGACACGACCGAGCCGCAGGCATTGCCGCCATTGGCCATCGGCACGCGCGCGGGCGTGGTGAAACGCTGGAACCGCGAAGCCCCGACCACCATGGATTCCTGGTCGGTAATCGACCTGAAGGATGGCGATGAGATCGTATTCGCCGCAATCGCCCGCGACGAGGATCGACTGGTGTTCATCTCCACGGATTCCTCACTACTGACCTTCGAGGCGAAGAATGTACGCCCGCAGGGCCGCACGGCCGGAGGCATGGCGGGCATCAAGCTTGCGGAAGGCTGCAAGGTTGCCACATTCAATGTAGTCGCAGCCGACAAGGTCGCCTGGACCTATGAGGAAGGCGATAACGGACTGACTTCGGCGTCCGGCGCCGTGGTGCTTACCGTGGCCGGCGATTCCGACGCGCTGCCGGGAACCGAAAACGGCGCAGCCAAGGTGACCCCGTTCGAAATGTACCCGACCAAGGGACGTGCCACCGGCGGTGTACGCTCGCAGCGATTCCTCAAGGGGCAGAACACGCTGATCTTCGCCTGGGTGGGCGATTACCCGGTGCATGCCTCCACCGAGACAGGTTCGCCGGTGGAGCTGCCCGAGCCTGACATGCGCCGCGACGGTTCCGGCACCGAACTGGACGCTCCCGTCGCCTTCGCCGGCTAAGCGGCGTCTCCCCGTCTCGAAGCAACGCAAAGAGCATTGCCCTTAACTGATCGAGTCCCTTCCATCATCACGATGGAAGGGACTCGATCGGTTATTCTCAGCGATTCATCGCTCTCCGCATGTCATATGCCATGTTCTCGCAGTGTTTCTCGCAGTGCTTGCAGCATGTCTGCAGCGCTATTGCAACGCCGACCATACCGTGGAAGACATGGTGCGAATATCGTTCTGCGCCTCGCTGGGCATGGGAACATGCTCACTCATCACCGCGATCACATAGTCGCCGACACCAGGCGTCGCCCCAGCTATACGCTCACCATCACCCGCGGCGAACACCATGGCGGAATCATTCTCGACCCCGGGGCTCTCCCCAGTTTTATTCGCGACGCTCACTTGCGAGGGCACCCCGGCCGGAATCTTGCTCCGCCTAGTCTGCTGGAGCATCAGGCCGATCATGCTCTGACTATATTCGACCGAAACGAGCTGCCCCCGACAGGCCGCCGCCAGAAAGCGCCCCTGATCGCCCACGGAGGTCTGCTTCCCGGTATCAACCGTCAAATCGCCCATACGCTGGTCGAGATGGGATTGGGTGAATCCGTATCGTTGCGCCGTACCGTTGACCACCGCGTATCCGGCCTGCGTATCGCCGTTCCCCAAGCGATCGACGAGCGTGTTGGTGGCCTCATTGTCGCTGATGGTAATCATCCGGGTGAGCAGATCATCAATCTGTGCATCCTCCTGCAATGCGCCGTCGGCGATCTGCTGGAACACCGCGAGCATCACCATCAGTTTGATGACACTCGCCGAATACTGCTCGTGACTGTTGATGCTGATCGAGGCGCCGGTCGGCAGATCCTCGACATACACCTGCCAAGTTCCCTGATATCCGGCCAGCTGCTGCTGCAACTGCACCGACAAGGCATCAAGCGTCCGCTGTTTCGACTGCTTGGCCCGCTTCGCCTGATTCCGCTCGTCGGCTGCCTTCGCATCCTTCGGGTTTTCAGCGTGCGTTGTCGAAGACCTCGTGGCAAGCCGGTTTTCCGTACCACTGGCCACCGTTTGCAATCGTGCCTCCCGGAAGCCGCTGAAATAACGTTGCGCCGCGGACGCCGTCACGCCGATCACCACGGCAATGGCGAGTATGACAGCCACCACGATCCTCAACCGGATACGGACGCGCGGGGCCCAACGTGTCGTGTGCTCCGCATGTCGCGCCATTTCCGGTCACTTCCCGTCCGAGAGCATGGTGTTCCAGACCTGCCGAAGTACACCGGAGGTCAGGGAGACCGCCTGCTTCTTGGACTGGTTCTGGGTGAGCACCACAACCGCGACCTTCCGGCTGCCGTTCGAAACCACCATGTAGTAGTCGTATGCGTCACCGACACCCATGCCGCGGTGCGCATGCACGGTCGCGCCGGAAGGCACGTTCACACCATCGGTGGTGACATCATAGGTAAGCAAACCGTCGTCGCCCTTGGCGATCATTGCGGTCAGCATCTTCGCGGCGTCGTCCGACGACGTGGTGTTCTGGTACCCGAGCCCCGCGGTTTCGACGTCACCGTAGCGATGCCCGAAGCGGGTGCTGCTATACCCTCGCGCGTCCAGCCAGCTGTTGAGCGCGTCAAGCCCGCCGACCGCGTCGATCAGATCGTTGGCCTTATCGTTGTCCATCGAGGTAAGAGCGGCACTATAGTCGGAGGCCGGCGAGGAACCGGACTTATCGTAATAGTCGAGCCATGGGGGAAGGTACAGGCCCGCCGACGACATGGACAGGTAGGCATGTTTCGACGAATAGCTTACGGTCTTGTCACTGGTCATCACCGAAACGGCAACGCTGCCCGAACTTGTGTCATACGGGTTGACCAGGGCATCCATGGTTTTCCTGTCCAAGATCTTCTTCTTCGCGGAATCGGATGACGAGGATTTGGTTTCCTTCTTCGATTCCTTCTTCGATTCCTTCTTCTGAGCCTTCTCCCATTTCGCTGAATCGGAGCTGTCCGCCGTTTCGGTGGTCTCGGATGCATCATGGACGCCGTTCCCGGAGTGCCGGTACCACAGCAGACCTCCGCCGACGATCAGGGCGACGACAACGACCGCCGTCACCGCCACCACAAGACCATACTTGCCCTTCCGACTCTGCACGTCGGGTTCGGGTGACGAGGCGACCGCCTCCAACTGCGCGTACTCCGATGGGGACATCGCCCACTCCCCCGCCGTATCCGGTTCTTCGGCATCGTCAACGATATGCCGACGCTGCCCGCAGTATGTACAAAACACGCAATCGGCATCATTCAACGACCGGCAAAACGAGCATTCCCAGGATTGTGGTTCCTGCGCCCGCTCATAGGCCGGTCCCGATTCCGGTACAAGCCGGTTGCCGCAGTTAATGCAGAATTTCGCAGTATCGTCGTTGGGCTGTCCACAATTGGTACAGAACATGGCGTCCCCTTGTTCCCTCATCTCTTCATTCGCACGGAACCGCACTGCAGTGCAAGCAAGCGTATGCGTTCAGGATATATGGCAAGGCGTACGACGGAATCGTTCCGGCTCAAGACCATTCGAAAAGTCTCCCGGGGCTTCCGCTTTGTCAATTTGCCCATAACAACGATACGTCCGGCAACCACGGAACATCGCCGCATGCATGACTAGGGCCTCCCGTCGCAACGACGGGAGGCCCTGCCCTTATGTATAGAGTGAATACTCCGCCGATCAGTCGGCGTCACTGAAGTAGTTGATCACTTCGGTCGCGGAGCCATACGCGGACTGCGCGCCCAGCTTGGTGGCCGCATATGCGGAGACATAGGAGCCCATCTGCGCGGACTGCAGCAGCGTATAGCCAGCCGCCAATCCGGCGAGCACGGTTCCCATGAAGGAATCAATGCAGCCGGTGGCGTCCACGGACTTGACCTGAACCGCAGACACGCGATGCCAGTTGCCGTTCTCAATCACAATCGAACCGGATGCGCCGAGCGTGACCACCACGCGGTCGAAACCGTAATCCTCGAAACGGGACACCGCGTCGAACCAGTCGATGGTGGAGACGTCTTCATCCGGCATGCCCAGCAACTGGGCCACCTCATGCTGGCTGACCAGCAGAATATCCACGGCTTCGATAAGCTCATGGGGCAATTCGTCGATGAACGGCGAATCGTTCAGCAGCACCGTGACACCGGCCTCATGGCCGGTCTGCGCCGCCGCGATGACCGTGGCCAAAGGGCTTTCCAGGCACAGGCCCAGCACCTTGGCCTCGGCGATCACATCCTGATGCGACTGCACGTACCCCGCACTGACCTTCGCGTTCGAACCCGGCGAATACACGATGGTGTTCTTGCCTTCCGGATCCACGGTGATGATGGTGGTACCGCTTACACCTTCCTCATGCAGGATCTCGGCGGTGTCGACACCGGCCTCATCCAACTTACGCAGCAGGAAGTTCGCGTTATCGTCTTCGCCCACGGCACCCAGCATGCACACCTGTGCGCCGAGACGCGCCGCCGCGGACGCCTGATTGGAGCCCTTGCCGCCAGGCAGGATCTTGAGGCTGCCGCCGCTGACCGTCTCACCCGGTGCCGGCAAGTGCTTCGCCGCAACCGTGTAATCAGCGTTCATGGAGCCGACGACAACGATGGATCCTCGTGCGCCTTCCAGTGAACGTAATCGTTCCCGAATGGCCACGGGCATCTGTTCGCGCTCTTCACTCTCTTCAAGCATGCGCTTCAGCATAGTAGCCTACCCGCCCAAACGCCATTTTTCTCACATCAGAACACACGAAAATCGTGTTGGCATAAGGCTCAAAACACTGCTATCGCAATGGCTCGTCACTTATTTTGATGAATGAACCAACAATCCGTGAGACCATGGCACAGCACGTTTCGAGCCTTACCGACCGACGATATCCGTCAGATCGTCACCGAAAGACGGCTTTCGGCGTTCTCGCTCACGCGTTCCACCGTGATCCGTTCCGCAATCTGCCCTTTCAAGCGCCCCACATGGGAGATGATGCCGATATCACGACCGCGGGCGATGCCTCGCAGCACATCCATCACATCGTCCAGGAACTCATCGGACAACGTGCCGAACCCCTCATCGATGAACAGCGTATCCATCGAGACCCCGCCGTTCTCGGCTTGGATGACATCGGCAAGCGCCAACGCCAACGCCAACGAGACGAAGAAGGTTTCACCGCCGGACAACGTGCTGGGCTCGGTGGCGATGTCGGTACGCCTGTCGAGCACCTCGATGGGCAGACCCGTTTTGCCTCCGGCCCGCCCTTCATGATCGCCAAGACGCAACTCGTAGATTCCTCCACGGATGTCTTTGAGCAGCTCGTTGGCACGGTCGAGCACATCGCGGAAACGTTCGGTGATGGCATAGGTGATGAGCGACACCTTGTGCGCCGCAGGCGAATTTCTATCCCCCATGGCAAGCAGGGCCATGGTACGGATCGGCGCATAGGAGACCATGGCCTGCCGCCAGTCGGACGCCATAACGCGCAACTGGCTCGCATAGCGCCGACGTTCGGCGTCAAGCGTTGCCGCGGTGCTCTGCAAGCGCATGGCCTCGTCACGCCGCAGTCTGGACGCTTCCAACGCTTCGGCAGTGCGCTCGATGCTGTATTGGCCGCCGATGGCCTTCCAGGCATGCCGTTGCCGTGTCAGCTCGTCGTCGGCACGTTCCAGTTCGCCCTGCGCCGCGGCATGATTCCGTTTATAGGAGTCGATGCGCTGTTTGAGCTGTTGTATGCTTCGTTCGTCAAGTGCTGCATGGCATGCTGCGTCAAGGTCCGCGAATGCGCTCGATACGAGCTTTTCCCGCAATGCGCGCGCGATGGTGCCGCGTTGCTGGTTCAGCGTCTCGTTATGCGCCGTAAGTTCGGTGATGCGCGTTTCGATGGCATTGCGTTCCTTGAGCTTCTGCTCGATCTGCTGCGCACGCCGCTCCTGGCGCTGTGCTTCGGCAAGGCGCCGCTCGGCCCGCTCGCGTTCCTGTTCCACGCTTTGCGCTGTAATGCCCTCCGCTCTTTCGGCGGCCTGCTCCAACGCCTGTCGGGCCGCTGCGCATTGCGCCTGCACCGCCACGCAATCCTGCTTGGCCCGGTCCAATTCGTTCTTGAACGCACGACGTTGTTCCCTGCTGCGTTTGAGCTTCCCGTATTCATCACGTAACGGTTCGAGCTTCTGCAATGCGCGCTTCGCTTCGGCGAGCCGATTTTCGGCTTCCAAAACGTCGCATCCACCGCTGGCTTCATGCTCCGCTTCGATGCTCTGCCTGAGTTCGGCTAATGCAATGCGTGCTTCGCCCAGTTCGCCCGCACGTCGTTCCGCCTGCACCTTCAACGCGTCGATGCCGGCTTTGGTGGGAGTCTGTTCGGGCTGCTGCGCGGGATGCGGATGCTCTCTGCTGCCGCACACCGGGCATGGCTCGCCGTCATGCAGCTCCTGAACGTACCGGGCGGCGCCTGCGGCATACAGCTGCCGCTGCGCCCGCTCATACGCCGCAACGGCATCCTCGTGGGAACGTTCCAATGCCTTGACCGTGGCTTCGGCCCTGTCTCGTTCTGGCAGCAGCGTCTCGTGGCGTTGCGCATGCTCCAATAGTTCACGTGCGCGATTGACGGTTTCGGTAAGCTGCCCTTGTGTCCCAAGCCTGGTGGCGATCTCGTCCAGTTGCTGTTCGAGCCGGCTTTCCTCGGGGAATTGGCCGATTGCCCGCTGTGCGTGTTCCAGCTTGCCTTGGCATTGTCGCCAGACTGTTTCCGCCTTCTGCAACGCATGCTGCGCCTGCTGCATCTGACCGACCAGTTTGCCATGGGTTTGCGCGATTTCCATCTCACGTTCGGCCGCCTGAGCGACGCCGGCGGCCTGCAACGCCTGGGCATGATCGCGATTGAGGCTGTCAAGGCTCTTGTATTGGTCCAGTTCCGCCTGCAGCCGTTCGCGATCCCGCACATTGCTTGCGATCAGCTCGTCCTGCCGTTTGCAATCCCGGGCGAGATCCATGATGGGGTTTGCCTGCATGGCCTGCTCCACACGTTGCTCATCACGCTTGTTCTCCTGTTCGAGAGCGTTCAGCTCTTCCATCCGCACCTGCGCGGACCGTAGATCCCCTTGCGCCTTGCGCACCGCGTTGGCGGTATCGTTTCGCCGTTGGGATTCCCGCCATGCACTGTCCGCTTCGGCAAACTGCGTTTCGGCCTTTGTGACCAACGTCTGCGCGTCGCTTCGCACGGATTCCAGCGTGCCATCGAGTCGTGCCACGATCTGATCGGCGCTGTAGGCTGGCTCGTCGATGTCGCCGGCCTCGTTCAACCCCCATCGGGCATCATCGCCGAACGGCATGGTCTCCGGTTGCGCGGCATCCGAAGCCGCCGTAAGGTCGCTCGAACCGCCATCGATGTCACGATACGCGTTCAACGCCTCACGGATACGCCCAGCATTCGCCTGATTGTCGCGGATCGCGGCGGCAAGGTCATGCCGTTGTTCGTCGACACGCCTGCCGTACTGCTGCCGCATGACGTTCAGCTGGTTTTGAATGTCCTCATATTCCTGCGCGCAGAACAGATCCTTGACCAGTTCGGTCCGCTGTTCCGGTCTCATCCGCAGAAACTCGGCGAACTGGCCTTGCGCAAGCATGATGGTTTTGGAGAACTGGCTACGGTTCAATCCCAATAACCCCGTCACCTCGACGGACACTTCGCTCACCTTGGAGGTGATGGCCTCGGCACGCGCCGGCATGTCGAAGAACGCATAGTATCGTTCCGCTTCCCGACCGTTTTCGGCGTTTTGTGGCACTTCGTCTATCAGCGAGCGAAACTCCGCCTCATAGTCACCGGCGATTCGCATCATGTTCGCCTTGGACTTTTCGCTGGTGAAACCTTCACTACGAGCCTTCGCACGCGGGTATTCCGGGGAACGATACACCTTGTAGTAGCGGCCGCCCTCCTCGAAGATCAGATCCACATATGTCTTCTCCGCTGTGCCATCAAGGAAACGGGAACGCAACCGCTGCTTGTCTCCGGCACCGTTGCGCCCCTCGGTGTTGCCGGAGATGTTGCCATACAACGCAAAGGTGATGCAGTCGAGAATCGTGGTCTTGCCGGCGCCCGTCTCGCCGTCGATCAGGAACATGTGCGATCGCGTCAACGCCGCGAAATCGATCGAGAATTCGCCCTTATACGGCCCTACGCCCTGAAATTTCAATCCGATCAGCTTCATCGACCGTTCTCCTTATCCGCATGCTTGACGTTGGCATCCTTGCTCTTCCCTGCCGATCCGGCATGTTCGGCACCGTTGGAACGCACCGCCTCCACGGCTGTTCTCAGCACTTCACGCTCATCGTCACGAACCTCACGCCCCAGTGAATAACGCACGAAACCGGCCAGCACATCCATCTCGTCGACCGCCGAGCGCATGTCGGCCATCGCATGGGCGGGAACCGACGATCGCCTGTCGTATACGGGGTTCTTCTCCAGCGCATGCGCGTATCTCGCATCTATTTTCTGGTAGAGCCCGTGTGGGTATTCCTGCAGATGGACGGTGATGGACACCCAGTCGTCGCCGTATGCATCGGCCAACGGGCCGAGCACTTTGTCCAGATCGCCTTCGATTTGGGCGAATGCCGGTTCGCCGGATGCCACGTCAACAACACGAACATCGCCAAGCGCATTGCCTCCCGTTTTCGGCACGCTGGCGGCATCCACATCAAGCAACACCACGCTTTTACCGTTTCCCTCGACCGGCGGCGTACGGCTTTCGGAAAACGAATAGGCCAGCAGCGAACCGCTGTAGCGTGCCTGAGGGGTGCGTGACTGGTGGAATATCGATTCATCGGAATCGGATTGGGCGATGGTGACGCTCTGTGGCCTGTGCAAATGCCCCAGGGCAAGATAGTCGAGCCCGCTGTTCGAGAACAATGCCGCGGGAACGCTGTCCACACCGCCCACGCTGATATTGCGTTCCGAATCGCAAGATTGGGCACCGGAAACGAAGGCATGCGCCATGAGTATCGCGGCCAGCGCAGGTCTCCTGCGACGGCGTTCGGCCAGATCGTTGACAATCAGTTGCATAGACGCCTTCATCACGCCCTCGTGCGACCGGGCGATGCGAGCATGCCCGTTTTCGTCGCGCTCCTGCTCCCCATACGCGCCCAATGCGCCGCCGCGCTCATCAAGCATGCTCTGCAGCACCGGCCGCGCCAGGTCGAGATCGAGATATGGCAGCGCATACACAGCCAGTTGTTCGCCGCCTATGCCGATCAGCACAGGCTCGTCAATAGTCTCGATATCGCAGCGCATATGCACGTTCGACCGCATCAGCGCGGCACCAGTGCCCAGACGATCCGCCGAATCGTGATTGCCTGGCGTGAAGATGATCTCCAACGGGTGACCGTTGACCTCCATTCGACCAAGCATGGCGAATATATCGTTGAACAGGCGCACCGCTTCGGTTGAAGGACGTGGCGAGTCGTAGACGTCGCCCGCCACGCATAGCACGTCCACATGCTCGCTGTCGATGAGATTCGCCAGCCATTGCAGCGCCTTGCGCTGGTATTCAAGCAGGTCGACGCCTTTGAACCGTCGACCGATATGCCAATCGGACGTATGCAGTACCCGTATCATTCGTTTCCTCCGTTTTTCGTCTGTATACCATGCCATGGCTGCCGTCCGCTCAGCCATACAGCCGCATGCCTTGCGGACAGGGGGTGAACCCGCCTATGTGGAGTAACCGGACAAAATCGTTCCGTCGGGTCAGTGGCATGCCGTTCATCTCATGGAAGGTTATGCTCCCGCTCGGCTGCCTGCGCAGCATGTTGCCCAGTTCGCTGCAGGCATGCCTCAGCAATGCCTCGTCTTCGGTGAAGGTCTGGATGCGATGCGAGCGCGGCATGGCGAACAGTACCGGCGATCCGTGTGCCAATACCGTGACGCATCCTGCACGGCGCGCAGGCTTGACGGCATGACCAGGACCGGAACGCGGCGCCGCCATCCCATCCGTTTTGCCACGGTCTTCTGGCTGATTCGATTGCGGCCATGCGATCGCCGCGCCCGATAGATTGGCCGGGTCGGTCGCGTCCAGCGCCACACATGAACCGTCGTCCCATGCGTGGGAGCGCAAGGCGTCCACAGTGCCCGTATCGGCGAATTGTGCGGCGCCGAATCCTTCGACGAACATGCCGCGCGCTACCGTTCCGTGCTCTTCCATACGCTTCAGCACCGGGTATATTGCGGAGAAGCCTCCGGCAACGGGCTGAACTTCAAGCAGTGGCGCCGCTACAACGCCATACCTGTCCAGCAATGATTCGACCAGTGCGATGGCGTGGCGTTCAGGACCGTCCGGACCATGGTCGGCGTCTTCGTCACCGTATGCATTGCGTGGCGTTCCGATTAGCGACCACAGGCCGGTCATGCATGCCGGGGTCGAACCGTGCGCCCGCGTGTGTGCCAGTGTGCGCGCCCGCCTTCGCGGGGAAGCCGCCGAGGATAGTCGCGCCCCTTGTATCAGAGCCCGTACCGGCGCGAATGAGCTGTTCGTAACCTCACCCTGCCATGCCAGAAGCCATAATGCTTGTTCGAAGCGATGCTCATCCCATACGGGAGGCAGCAATTCACCAGTGATGCCGTCCACCTCTTCTGGAGCATGGCGCTGCCAGAGCGCTTTGACGGCGGCGGCCAGCTGCCGCGCGTGGAATGCGCCTCCACCGCCAAGCACCATGCGAATCGCCTGTATCACGGTGCGAGGCTCGTTTTCGGATACATCCGCTTCATTGGTGGAGTCGAAGGATTCGGTGGCCTCAGGCGTATTCTTCCTGGCATCCGCATGCACAGTCAGGCTACCGTCCGTTAGCCCTGCCAGCAGTGGCGAATCCTGCGGGTAGAACGCGATTCGTCCGGTCTCCAGGGCGTCGCCGGCACCGGATTTGCCGCCCACCCACACAACATCGCCGCTGGCCAGCAATTCGTCAAGCAACTGCGGCTGATACCCGTTCACCCGTGCAGGGAAAACCGCGGATTCCCAGACCGACGCATTCAGATACACGCCTTCCAGCTGTTCGATCACGCGCATGAGCCCCTCTGCGCCGTAGTGATGTTCGCCGCCGATCGACCCCACACCTTGCCGGGCAAGCAGAAACGACTGGTATTCGCGTTGCCCGACCGGTTTGACGGCCTTACGAGCCTTAGCCAGTGACAACGTACGAATACGGCGGAACACTTCGCGATGCAGCCATTGATACGCCTGCCCCGCTCGCCCAGTATCGGATTCGTCTTCCCCGCCGTGCTCGGCTTGGGTGAAATGGCCTCGCAGCACTTCCCCCTTGGCGTACATATCGTTAAGCATCCTCACACCTTGTTCCGCGTCAAGCCCCAGATCCGCAATCATGCGGTCGGCGGTGAACGGACCATGTGTTTTGGCGTAGCGCGCCACCCTTCCAGGCACGTCGTCTTCCGGCAGATCGTTCCAGAACGTTCTGTCGGCAAGTTCCCCCTCCACCTGCGCGATTACCTCGCCGTCGAGCAGCGACGGCATATTCGCATCGCCAAGCAGCCGTTCCAATACCTCCGGATCCATGGACAGCAGCCGGCTGCTGCGTTCCGCCTGCGGAACATCGTACTGATACATGACGGAACCGACGAACCCGAACAGCAGGTCTTCCGCGAACGGCGACGGGACTTGCGTAACCGTTTCGCTTATGGCTATCGCGCCGGCATTCAGTCCGTCCATGACCTTGCGTAACGCCGGCAGATCGTAGACGTCCTGCAGACATTCGCGTGCGGTTTCCAGCAGCAGCGGGAAATTCCTTTGGGTTCGCGCCGCGTTGAGCAGCTGAGCCGCCCGCAGCCGCTGCTGCCATAACGGCACGCGCCTGCCGGGGCTTGTTCTGGGCAGGAACAGCGACCGTGCCGCGCATTCGCGGAATCGCGCCATATACAGTACCGTCTCGCCGATCTGGGTCTCGATAATGTGCTGCAGCTCGTCCACGTCGAAAAGCAGCAACTGGCGCATCGGCAGTGCACCGTACCCGTCCGGCATCCGCATGACGATACCGTCGTCGGTGGCATACGCCTGGCAGTCGAAACCGTGTCTCTGCCGAATTCGCGCGGCAATGGCCATGGCCCATGGCGCATGCACCCTTTTGCCGTATGGCGCATGGATGATGATCCGCCAATCCTCGCTTTCGTCCTTGCATCGTTCGACAACCACATGCTTGTCGCCGGGAACAGTCCCCGTGGCGTGTACCTGGTCGGCGATGATGGCCGCCATATTCCCGATGGCGTTATCGTTGAGCCCGTCACGGCGCAGGCGCTCAACGATGTCGACGGCGAAATCCGGACCGTCGCCACGTTCATGGCACCCGGCAGTCCCACCAGTATGATTGCGCAACCCCTGCGCCAGACTAGTGAGGAATCTGCCCTGAGCAAGGCCGAAACCGTAGTCACGACCGTCGCCTTCCCCATGCCAGAACGGCAGGCGCGCGGTGCGGCCGGGTGCGGGGACGACCACCACACGGTCACGTGTGATCTCCTGAATCTGCCAGGATGAGGTGCCCAAGGTGATCACGTCGCCGACGCGCGACTCGTACACCATCTCCTCGTCCAATTCGCCCACTTTGCGCGGACCCGTACCGGACTCGCCTTCGGGAAGCACCACCGTGTACATGCCGCGGTCGGGAATGGTGCCGCCGCTGGTCACCGCAAGACGCTGCGCCCCTGGCCGAGCCGAGATGAGACCGGCTTCCTCGTTGTACTGCAGCGGCGGGCGGAATGCGGAGAACTCCTCGCTGTTGTACGCGCCGGTCATCATGCCCATCACCGAGTCGAACATGTCTCTGTCCAGATCACGGAAGGGCGCGGCCTTGCGCACTTGCGCATACCATTCGTCCGGGTCGAGATCGTCCATCGCGGCGGCCGCCACGGTTTGCTGGGCCAGCACATCCAGCGGGTTGCCGGGAATGTGCAGCGGCTCAAGATCGCCCGCCGTCATGCTTTCGACGCTGGCCGCGACGCCGATGATCTGCCTGCGGGTGACCGGGTAGAACAGGGCGTGCGATACCCCGCCGACCTTATGATCGGCACGCCCCACCCGCTGCAGGCCGGACGAAACCGACAACGGCGGCGCGATCTGGATCACCAGATCGACCGAACCCATATCGATGCCTAGCTCCAGGCTGGACGTGGCGACAACGCAACGCAGACGCCCCTGCTTCAAATCCTCTTCGATCTGCTTGCGCCTGTCTTTGGAAACGGAACCGTGGTGGGCCATGGCGATGACGTCGCCGCCCTCATGTGCTCCCACGAGCATGGTGGTCGAGCCGACGACGGAATCGTAATGCCTGGCGAATCCTTCACGGCCTTCGGGCGAATCCGGTTCGCGATGCCGCGAGGCCCGCAGCTCCGCATACAGGTCATTAAGCCGTGCGGTGAGTTTTTCCGCAAGACCACGGGAATTCACGAACACCAGTGTGGTGGTGTGCTCAAGCACCTCGTCCAGCACGCTACGCTCAATGGCCGGCCATACCGAACCTCCCGTAGCACTGGTGTCGAGCATGTTCGTTAGCGGCTCAACGACTTTCAGCTCCATATTCGGCCGCACACCGGGGTCGACGACGTGCACGGGCCGCTCACCGCCAAGAAAACGCGCCGCTTCGCCGACAGGATTGACTGTGGCGGACAATCCTATGCGTTGCGCCGGGCGTTCGGTCAACCTGTCCAAGCGTTCCAGGCTCACAGCGAGATGCGCACCGCGCTTGGTGCCGGCCAGGGCATGTACCTCGTCCACGATCACGGTGGTGACGGTGGATAGGATTCGCCGCGCTTTGGAGGTAAGCAGCAGGAACAACGATTCCGGAGTGGTCACGAGAATATCCGGCGGATGATTGACGATTCTGCGGCGTTCCTGCGGCGTGGTGTCGCCGCTTCTGGTGGCCACGGCGATTTCCGGCACCTCGCCATGCAATTTGGCGTATCGTTGCCGAATGCCGTCAAGCGGTGCCTCAAGATTCTTCGCAACATCCACGCCCAATGCCTTCAACGGCGAAATGTACAGCACGGTGACGCCGTGAACACTTGTGCCGGCTCTCCCGGCTTTGCCCCCATCGGGATTCCTTTCGGACGACCGCACTGCCTTGGCCGCCATCAACTGGTCGATCGCCGACAGAAACGCGCACAGGGTCTTTCCAGAACCGGTAGGCGCGACGACAAGCGTGTTCTGCCCCGAACCGATGACCGGCCATGCCTGATTCTGCGCTTCGGTAGGTGTGCCGAACGCATCGGCGAACCATGCTGCGACGGGCTCCGAAAACAGATTCAGACATTCGTACATATGTTCGATTATGGCATTACGTTCAGATATCGCCGGAACCGTTACGCATACAACGATGCCCACGGTTTCACCGTGGGCATGTCATACAGCACAACGCCGCTAAACGACGGGAATCGTCAGGCGCTTAACGCGCTGCCGCACTTGCGACGCAACGACTCATGCATGATCACCATGACCGCCAAGCAGGCCAGCAGGAACCACGGGAACAATGCGACGCTGATGTTCTGCGCCAGCAGGCCAAACAGCGGCGGCATCAGCATGGAGCCAGTGTAGGCGAACGCCATCTGCATGCCTACAATGGCCTGCGACTTGTCCTCGCCGAAATAGTCCGGCGTGGAGTGGATGACGCACGGGTAGATGGGCGCGCAGCCGAGCCCTACCAGCATAAGCCCGGCGATGGTGCCGGCATGTGCGGGAAGCGGGACGAACAGTACGATCAGACCGAGGAACATGACGCTCTGGCCGATACGAATCATGATCGGATCACCGAAGCGCATGGTCAAAAAGCCGCTGAGCACACGCCCTGCGGTAATGCCGATGCCGAAGAAACTGGCCCACATGGCCGCCGTGGTCTTGTCAATGCCGTTACCGAGCACCATGTAGCTGCTGGCCCAGAGCATGGCGGTCTGTTCGGCGGCGCAATAGCAGAAGAACATCATCAGGATCTCCTTGGCGCCGCGAATGCGCAGAACCCCACGGATGCCCAGTGGCTTTCGTGCAGCGGGAACGGATTCGGCGGATTCGCCGGATAGTCCGCTATGCCCGGCAACAGTGGCTTTGCGCTGCTTCCATAACGGCAGGCTGGCGATAAGCAGTGCGGTGAGCACAATCTGAATGATGGAGATGTATCGGTATCCCCAGCCCCAGCCTTGACCATGACCGAGCGCATACCCCATAACATACGGGCCGGTGAGCATACCCAGGCCCCACATGGCGTGCAGCCAGCTCATATGCTTGCTCTCATAGTGGATGGCGACATAGTTGTTCAGGGCCGCGTCCACGCCGCCGGCACCCAGACCGTAGGGAATGGCGAAAGCCATGAGCACCCAGTAGTTCGGCGCGATGGAGAAGCCTGCGAGCGCGGCGGCGGTAAGGCCCACGGAGACCGCAGTGACCTTGCCTGCGCCGAAGCGCAGTGTCATGCGGTCGGAAAGCAACGCGGAGACGATGGTGCCCGCGGAGATGACCATGGAAATGCCGCCCGCCCACGACAGCGGCGCACCGAGGTCCTGGCTCATGGATGGCCATGCGGCCCCCAGCATCGCGTCAGGTAATCCCAAGCTGATGAATGCGACATAGATGACCGCAAGCAGCAGACTTGCCATGCGTTCTCCCATCCTTTCCCAAGCAAATCAAACCGACTTATTATATCGGTGCGTCTGCCCTGGAGTAGAGACCGAACCGATTGTGGATCGATCGTGGATCGTAGGCATGCCCCTCCAAACACCCCACCAATGGATCAGTATGGTTCCCATCCCATCAACCGACAATCACGAAAGGAACCGCCATGGAGGAAATCATTATGAAAGTAGACGCCTCGATCCTGTTCAGAATGGACAACGGGCTGAATACGGCTGTATATCGATGACAGCATCGATTGCATTGCACTTGCACAGGCGAATCTTCAACGCATGTTCGGCTAACATGCCTTACCGGCATGGTGTTTCGGCTTACGCCGCCGATGGTTGTATCCTGGTCCTGATTTCGACTCGTGGAAGGGGCACAGGCATGAACGACGTTGCGCACACGCCAAGGAAAGTCATCAATGTCGTCGGGGCGGCAATCGTCCGCAATGGGAAGGTGCTCTGCGCCAGGCGTGGCGAAGGCAGGTCCTTGGCCGGGTATTGGGAGTTCCCCGGCGGCAAGATCGAAGCGCATGAAACCGCACGCGAGGCATTGCATCGTGAAATCGAAGAGGAACTGCTCTGTGAGGTCGAGGTTGCCGACGAGGTGTGCACGTCCTCCTATGACTATGATTTCGGAACCGTCATACTCACCACGTTCGTCTGCCATCTCATCAGCGGCACGCCGCGATTGACGGAACACCGCGAGATCCGGTGGGCCATTCCCGCCGATATGCCCGGGCTGGACTGGGCGCCGGCCGACCGGGATGCCGTTCGGCGCATCGCCACCATGGATCTTGCAAGGAAATAAGCTCCCCATGCAATTCGAAACCACGCATTCGGATACCGAACTCGCTCCCTCCGATTCCCTGCTTGAGGATGTAACCTCCGGTCTCATCCATGGCAATGCCGACGCCCCGGGCACGTTTTCTCCGAAACTTATCTCGAACCAGCTTCATGACACCATGGGAACAGCGTTGAGCAACGAGCTGCAATACAGCGATTCCTTTGATATGTCCGTCGCTTTCGTCAGTTCCGAAGCGTTGAAATCGCTGTTCCAACCATTTCTGGATCATTGTCAGCATGGCGGCGCCAGCAGGCTGATCACCTCCACCAAAAACATGTGGAACGAGCCCAAGGCGTTCTGGGAACTTCTTCGCATCAAGAACGAAGCGCATGTCGACGTGCGGATCTGGGAAGGCCATGATCAGAATCCCCACAACAGGGCGTTCCATCCGAAGGGCTATATCTTCGCCCGTCACATGAAGGACGGCAAACCCTATTTCAACGTGTACGTCGGCAGTTCGAATCTGACTCCCCCGGCTCTGGTGTCACAACGGGAATGGAACCTGAAGGTGTCGTCTTCCGGAGACGGCACGCTGATCGATCAGTTCCGCAACGAGATCGCCTCCCAGGTCGATGAGTCGATTCCGCTCACCGAGGATTGGATCAAGCACTACGAGGAGGATTTCAAGAAGTACGCGCCTGCACGCAAGCAGATTCTGCAGTCCATCGCCAAACAGACCATCGAGCCCAATCGCATGCAACGTGAGGCATTGGCGAATCTGCGCAGGCTTCGAGCCGAAGGCGAGCATCGCGTAATCGTCATCTCCGCCACCGGCACCGGCAAGACCTATCTTTCGGCGTTCGATGTCAAGCAGTTCCATCCGAAACGGATGCTGTACATCGCACATCGCGAGGAGATCCTCATCAAGGCGCGAGAGTCCTATCGCAAGGTGCTTGGATGCGACGAGTCGGAACTCGGCATTCTTTCAGGCAACAGCAAGCAGGGCGACCGCAAATACGTATTCGCCATGGTGAATACGCTGTCCAATCCCGAGACACTGGCTTCGTTCGGCAAGGAGCATTTCGACTACATTCTCATCGACGAGGCCCACCACGTTTCCGCCGCAAGCTACCGTCGGATCATCGACTATTTCACACCGGATTTCATGCTTGGCATGACCGCGACACCGGAACGTACCGATGGCGTGAACATCTTCGAGATGTTCGGCTATAACGTCGCCTATGAGATCAGGCTCCAGCAGGCGTTGGACGAGGATATGCTCTGCCCGTTCCACTACTACGGCATCGCCGAATATCTGGGGGCGGCGGATAACGGCCAGGCTTCCGAAGGCATTCTGTTGGACAATGGCCTGAATTCCGAGAACAGAGATCAGCTGACCTATGAGATCGGCCAGCTTACCAATGCCAAACGAGTCGACTACATCATCGATCAGCTCCGCAAGTACACGCCTTACCGTCAGGATCTGACCGGACTGGTGTTCTGCAGCCGGCAGGATGAGGCCGAACGGCTGTCGGCGTTGTTCAACGAACGCTACTACGAGTACAAGGAGCGCCATTACCGGACCCGCGCCATTACCGGCAAGAATTCGGATGAGGAACGCAGACAGGCCGTCAAGGATCTTGAGGAGAACAGACTCGACTACATCTTCACCGTCGACCTGTTCAATGAGGGCGTGGACGTTCCGGCGATCAACCAGATCGTCATGCTACGCAACACCAAGTCCAGCATCGTGTTCACCCAACAGCTTGGTCGAGGCCTGCGCAAGTTCGCCTATAAGGACAGCGTCACTGTCATCGATTTCATCGGCAACTACGCCAATAACTTCCTTATTCCCGTCGCGCTGTATGGCAGAAAGGGCAATCCTCATAAGAACATCGCATCCCGTACCAGTATCGGGTTAAGTTCCATCAGCTTCGACCGTATCTCACGGGAACGTATTCTCAAGGCCCTCGACACAGCCGACTGGTCCAATATGAAACGGCTTTCCGAAGAATACCGGCAGATTCGTTTCCAGATCGGGCGCATACCCATGCTTACCGATGTATATGCCCATGACCCCTCGCTGCCCGGCATGCTCGCATTGCGCCGCAGCAGCGGCAAAGGGCAGAAAGGCAAAGGCGGCAGCATCCTCACCGCCTCGTATCTGGAATTCGTGCGGGCCTGCGAGCGCAGTCTGGCCGGCAAACGGAACGCCGATTCGCAATCCTTCGCCGATATGCTCGAACCGACGTCCCCTGTCGAAGACGGGATACTGAAGATGGCCACGGAACTGCTGCCCCCCGGCGTCCGTCCGCATGAGCTGGTGATTTTGGATAGACTCTGCCGCTTTGGCAACGAGCGCTTGGCAGACACGCTTCCTTGGAGACCAGTGTCGGCCATGCCGGCTTCTGCACTCAGACAGGCGATCCGCGACGATTTCGCCGCAGCCGACGATTCCGACGCGCAATGGGAATCCACGCTGAAGGTATTGGACTACTCCTATTTCACTCAGCAGAACACGAAGCGATTCGGCGACGTTCCGTTGATTGCCCGAAGCACCAACGGCGATATTTCATTAAGCGAGCCGTTCGTAGGTCTGTTGCAGGGCAACAGCACGTTCCGTCTGTTCTTCGCCGATACGCTGCGAACCGGACTGCTCAACTGCCGGGACCTGTTCCGCGATGTGAAGGATCAGCGGCTGGATTTCGAGCATGGCTTTGTGTATGGGCATCGGTACACGCTGACCGACATCGAACGGCTGTGCGGATGGATGAAGGAAGTCAACGGCCAGAACGTCGGCGGATACTTATGCCATACGGCAACCGGCACCATGCCCATTCTCGTCAAATACGAGGCAAGCCAGTACGAGGACCGGTTCCTCAACACGCAGGAGATGGACTGGTATAGCAAGAACAATCGTCTCTTGAATTCCCCGGAATTCAAATGGTTGCAAAAGGATGCCGACACCGCGCATTGGGATGAGACGCATTTCGTGCCGCTGTTCGTTATGCGCAAGCAGGAGGAGGCCGATAAGAAATACTATTATCTCGGCCATGTCGCTTCGATCTCGAACATGCGCGCAGTGCAGAAGCCCAGGGCCAGTGGCGACGATACCGTCAATGTGGTGCTCTCGACCTTACGGCTGCATAAGCCGCTGGACCCTGAGTTCTACAAGTACCTGACAGGCCGGATCGAATAGTCCCAGCTGTGCAGGGCGCCCCCCTCAGCTTCTCCACAGCTCCACATCGAGAGGCCACTCGTTCACCGCGCATCCGTCAAGATGCATGGACTGTTCCTGCATCAGCGGCGCAGGCTTGCCTGCACCGGCACAGGTGGTCTCATTATCGATATGCCCTAGGGCATGGCCGACTTCGTGGTTGATCACCATGGTACGGTAGCGTGCGAGATTGCCGCCGGCTTCCATCCAGTTGCCGATGCCGCCGTTCCACCGGTCGAGGTTGATGATGACGTTATCCCCCACACGGCAGCTGTATTCGGCGCTGCATCCGGAGTCGAACGTCTGCATGTATTTCGCTTCGGAAAGCACCACGGTGAAGTTGCATGCGTCGCCGTCGCCTTTGACGAAGGTGGCTCCGGCACGCGGCCAGCCGCGCGGATCGTTGAGCACGCGGTACACGGTGTTGGCGAAACCGTCCAAAGCGCCCACATTGCCTTTGCCGGCAATGCAGTAGGTGTATTGCGTAACGGGTTTGCCGCTGTTGTGCGCCGTTTCGTCCGCTTTGGCCTTGATCGTCGCGGACTCGTCATCGCTGATCGAGGCGGCGAGCGCTTCGACCTGCCGCTTTGTCTCATCCGTTGAGGAGCTTGATGTGTCGGACTGTTCCTGAGTTTTCTTCGCCGAACTGTTCTCTGCCGCGGTTTTCCCCGCCGCGGTTTTCTTCGTCGCTTTCGCAGATGGCGATTGCTTGGTCTTACTGGTTTGGGCGCTCACCACCGTGCCGGTTTTGTCTGCCTGTGCACTGCGATTCGCGTGCACTGATACAGCCACGACAACAGCCACAATCAGTACAACGGCTGCTATGCCTGAGAACACGACGGTTCTGCGGATGCGGAACACTTGTTTGGCATCCAGATTCGATGAGGCGTTGGGATTCAGGGCGCTTACCACGATTCGCCAGCACTTTGCGATTGCACTGCCTGCAGCGCGCGTGCCACGCACGATGAGGCCGCCTGCGCTGCCGCATGCACGTCTGGCCGCTTCCGGGATTCTTCGCCGTGCCGTTGCCGCGTGTTTAAGCGCCGTGCCTTTTGCGGCTCTTCCCTTGCCTTCGCTTTTATCAACGTTGCCGTTATCTTGCAACACCATGTTCCAATCTGTCGCTCTCTCAGCCAACACCCCAGTATATGCGAGCAACGCGCATATTGTCGAAGGCACTTATTCGAAAGGACAATCGTTACCTCACAGGGTGCGGGCAGCATGGCGCCGCACCTGCAAAAAGCAAATTCCCCGGGAGCCGTAAGGCCCCGGGAAATGAGGGAAAAAGAAACGGAAAGAAACCGGCTTCAACTAGGTATTCAGCCAAAGGAGATGAGAGAACTTTGAATTATCCATGTCTCCACCGGCTCCTTTCCAGTCTTGCGATCACTGCGAACCACATGACTACGTATCCTATATTATTCGACATTTTGACTTGTTTTGTCGTTTTGAGGATGATTTGCTCTCAGCGAACCTCATCCTTTCGGTTGACTCCCCTCTCGCCGGCTCCCTTCGACCAGCGCAGGTTGTAGCCTTACCAGTGCAGGAAAGGTGGCTATGGGCAGCATATCTCATGAACGCATCGACGCCCGGCATGACGCCGAGGAGCTCAGCGACTACGTCAACAACGGCTGGCTGAGAACGGAAGAATTCGACGGTCCGACGATTCTATGGAATCATCTGATCCGCGAGGCTTCGGAGCACGATGCCGAGAACCGCAACGACGCGCCCGTCGCTCCCCTATCCGACGCGGACAACGTCATCGGCATGCCCATGCAATGGTATTTCGACTCCATCGCCGCCATCGTTCCCACAGCGGAACGGACCGAAACCGGCGTGGAAATGCCACGCGCCGACATGCCGACCTTCCATCTTGACTCGCAGGCGCTTTCCGGCGTCGACGCCGTGGTCGGCAACGCGCTGGTCAGCACACGCTGGGTCGACGCCGTGGGCAACCTCGCCAAGGCCTTGGAGATGACGGCGAAATTCGTAGGCAACGTGGCGGATCGAGACAACGAAGGATTCGACTACCTTAAGGATCTGATCCAGAACGTACGGGTCTATATGGATGCCGTGGCCTGCAACGCCGACCCGATGACCGGCGAACAGGCGCTGCGCATGATCACCACGGTCGCCTGCAACGATGATTTTCGCCTCAACGCCATGCAAATGGTGGAATTGCTGTCTTGCAGCCTATCGTTCGCCCAATGGGACGACACCCGCATGTTCGCCTATGATGCGTTGAACAAAGCGGTAGCATCAATGGCAGAATTCTCAAGCCGATCCACACAGACAAGCGGGCAGACCGACACTGTCGGCGCAGCCGACGATATCAAGCTCAGCGCCGCGGATCTCGACAATCTCGTTTCGCTCGACCCCTCATTGCTCACGGAACGGGAGCTGGCCGCAACCGCATGCCACCAATTCGACCATGCCGTACAATTCCTCCGTCACGATCTGATGCGCATC
>ERZ507026.225-NODE-225-length-30926-cov-5.799650_pt1 | contig 30926 bp, 24 predicted proteins | sample MGYA00512876_ERZ507026 | MGnify/ENA metagenome assembly ERZ507026 | reverse complement strand
CAGCAGCCCCTCCGGCGTGCGGACGTAGTAGAAGCCGCTGAGGGCCTTTTCAATGCGGCCCCGGCTCAAAAGCTGACCACCTGAGAGGCCACCTCGGTGCCGTTGATATACAGGTACACCGTGATGCTGGTTCCCCTGTCACCGGTGAAGGTATGGCTGACGGAACGGGCGGCGGCGGGGTCCGTGGTATCCACCGTGGTGGAGTAGACGACGGTGGTATCCTGACGGATCTCCACGTTCAGGATGCCCAGCTCCGGATTCAGGTACTCGCCGGGGATATCGAACGTCACCGTCTGCTCCGTGGTCTGAGACGGCTCGGGGCCCTTGCTGACGGTAAAGACGATCTCGGTGCCGGGGGCTACCTCCGTTTTGGGAGCGAGGCTCTGGCGGATGACGCTGCCCTCCGGCACGGTGGCGTCGTACTCATACTGGTGAGCGCCCACGGTGAGACCGGCATTCTCGGCCTGCAGGGCGGCATCGTCCACGCTGAGACCGGCGTAATTCTGCACGGTGACGGGCTTGGTCTCCGGCCCCTTGCTGACGGTCAGCAGGATGCTGTCGCCCTTCTTGATGCTCTCACCGGCGGCGGGGGTACTGCTGATGACCTTACCGGCGGCATACTCGTCGGAATACACCTCCCGGATCTGGACGTTCAGGTTCAGATTCAGGTTCGTCAGCTCCACCTTGGCGTCCTGCACATCCTCGCCCTGAACGTTCACCATGAGGTTGGTCTCCTCCTTGGCGCAGAGCCAGACGGTGATCTTCAGGTTATTCTTGCGGACATGGCCGGACTTGGGGTCCTGCTCGATGATCTGGCCGGGCTGATAGTTGCTGTCGGCCTTGCTGCCGGCCACCTCGATCTGGAACACGCCCTTGATGCCCTCCATCTGCTGGGCCTCCTCCACGGTCTTGCCCAGAATATCGGGGACCTTATAGGACTGGGCGGCGGGGTTATTGTTGATGCCGCCAAACACGAACTTGAACAGCAGGAACACCACCAGCAGAGCTGCGGCAAAGCCGCCCACCACGATGGCGATGATCTTTTTATCCCGCTTTTTCTCCTCCGCCGGGGTGCGCTCCTTGCGGGCGGCCTGAATGGCGGCGGTGGGGATGGCCTGCGTAGGCTCGTGATCCTCCGGCTCCTCCAGATCGGCACGGATATAGCCAAGGTCCACGGAGTTATTCTTGCGGAACTTCTCCAGATCCTCCAGCATGGCATCCGCCGAGGGGTAGCGCTTCTCCAGATTGGCGCACATGGCCTTCATGCAGATCAGCTCCAGCGCCTCCGGGATATCGGGATCGATCTCACGGGGGGCCAGTGGGACGGAGCTCAGGTGCTGGATGGCCACGGACACAGCGGACTCCCCCTCGAAGGGCAGACGGCCGGTAAGCATCTCATAGAGCACCACGCCGGCGGAGTAGATATCGCTGCGGGCGTCGGTGCGGTCACCTCTGGCCTGCTCCGGGGAGATGTAGTGGACGGAGCCCAACGCCTCCTGGGTCAGGGTCTGGCTGGCGCTGGCCAAACAGGCAATGCCGAAGTCCGTCACCTTGACGCTGCCGTCCCGCAGGACCATGATGTTCTGAGGCTTGATGTCCCGGTGGATGATGCCCCGGCTGTGGGCATGGCTCAGCGCCCGCATGATCTGGGTGATGAAGTGCAGCGCCTCCCGCCAGTCCATCTTGCCACGGCGCTCCATGTACTGCTTCAGGGTGATGCCGTCCACCAGTTCCATGACGATATACTCCGTGTCGCCGCTGCGGGACACGTCGTACACCGACACGATGTTGGCGTGGGACAGCTGGGCCACCGCCAGAGACTCGTCCCGGAAGCGGCGGCGGAAGTCGGCGTTCTCCGCCAGATCGTTTTTCAGGATCTTCACCGCCACCATTCGGTTCAGGCGGTGGCACTTGGCCTTGTAGACGTTGGCCATGCCGCCGCTGCCGATGAGCTCCAATATCTCATAGCGGTTATCCAGCATTTTTCCGATATATTGATCCATAGATGTCATCTCCTTCAGATATTCATAAGCAGCACAGCAGTGACGTTATCCGGCGCTCCCCGCTGACGGGAGAGGGCCAGCAGCCGATCCAGACACGTGTCCAGCGGCTCGCTGTGAATCACCTCGAAGAGAAGCTCCTGATCGGACACGGTGTTTATCAGTCCGTCGGAGCACAGCAGCAGGAAGTCCCCCTGCTGCCATTTCAGCGGGAAGGCATCCGCCGCCACACCGGGCTCCGTCCCCAGCGCCCGTGTGATGAGGTTGCGGCGGGGATGGTGCCGGGCCTCGTCACGGGTCAGGTCACCCTTTTCCACCATATCCTCCACCACGGAGTGGTCCCGGCTCACCTGCCGGATGCCCTCACGGGTGATGTGGTAGGCCCGGCTGTCGCCCACGTTGCTCACCAGCGCCAGATCGTCCCGGACCACGGCGGAGACCAGAGTCGTCCCCATACGCTCAAAGCCCGGATGGGCCAGCCCGTACTCCCGGACGGCATCGTTGGAGAGAGCCACGGCGTAGCCCGCCGCCTGCTCCAGCTGTCCGGCGCTCATGCCGGGGCGCAGGCTCCGGCTCAGCTCACGGGTGAAGGTCTCCACCGCTATGGCGCTGGCCATCCGTCCCCCCTGCGTACCGCCCATGCCGTCGCAGACCACCGCCACGGTGTAGCCGTCCAGCGTCAGCACGGCGCAGGCGTCCTGATTCTCGCTGCGTACCAGACCACGGTCCGTTACGCTCCATACTCTCATTGCAGGTTCCTCCCTTCCTCCATGGCCTTGCGGCGCAGCTGACCGCAGGAGGCGTCGATATCGCCGCCAAGGCTCCGCCGCACGGTGGCGGTGACGCCATGGGACTGTAATCTCTTTTGAAATGCCGCTGTGCGGCGGCTGGGCTTGAAGGGGCTCTCCACCACATCGTTCAGGGGGATGAGGTTCACGTGGCCCGGCATCCCGGCGATGCGCCGGGCGATGAGGTCCGCCTGCCAGTCGTGGTCGTTGACGCCGTCGATCATGGCGTACTCAAAGGAGATGCGGCGGCCCGTCTTTTGGAAGTAATCGTGGCAGGCGGCGAACAGCTCCTCCACGTCATAGGCCCGGTTCACGGGCATGATGCGGGAGCGGGTCTCGCTGTCCGGGGCGTGGAGGGACACCGAGAGCGTCAGCTGGAGCTGAAGCTCCGCCAGACGCCGGATGCCCGGTATCACGCCGCAGGTGGACAGGCTGATGTGCCGCATCCCGATGTTCAGCCCCTTGGGGTGGTTCACCAGCGTCAGAAACCGCAGCACGGTATCCATGTTGTCCAGAGGCTCTCCAATGCCCATCAGCACGATATTGGAGATCTCCCGGCCGGAATCCAGCTGGGTGAACAGCACCTGATCCAGCATCTCCGAGGGGGTCAGGTCACGGACCTTTCCGGCGATGGTGCTGGCGCAGAAGGCGCAGCCCATGCGGCAGCCCACCTGAGAGGAGATGCACACGGTGTTGCCGTGGTGATACTGCATGAGCACCGTCTCGATGCAGTTGCCGTCCGCCAGCTCCCACAGGTACTTGACGGTGCCGTCCAGACGGGACTCCTGCTTGCGGGCCACGGTGGGGGCGGTGATATGGAACGTCTGCGCCAGCTGCTCCCGCAGCGCACGGGGCAGATCGCTCATCTCTTCAAAGGAGGTGACGCCCCGGTGCAGCCAAGTAAAGACCTGACCGCCCCGGAAGGCGGGCTGTCCCATCTCCCGCAGGGTATGGGTCAGCTCCTCCATCGTCATGGATTTGATGTCAGTCATGCTTTCCTCCGCATTCGGCAGATGTAAAAGCCGTCGGTCCCCAGCCGCTGGGGCCACAGGGTCGCCTCCCCGTCACACAGGCCCACGGGCCCCGGCAAGGTGAAGGTCTCCCGTCGGAACTCCGGGTGGCGGGAGAGGAACACGTGGATGATCTCCTGATTTTCCTCCGGCAGCACCGTGCAGGTGGAGTACACCAGCACGCCACCGGGACACACATAGCGGCAGGCATTTTCCAGAATATCCCCCTGAATGGCCGGAAGCTGGGCCAGATCACGGGGGTTTTTATACCGGATATCCGGCTTTTTGCGGATGATGCCGAGGCCCGAACAGGGGACGTCCGCCACTACCACATCCGCCTGCTCCAGCCATGCGGCGTGCTCCTCCCGTGCATCGGCCAGCGCCGTGCGGATGCTGGTGATGCCCAGACGCTGGGCGCCGCTGTCGATGAGCTTCAGCTTGTGGGGGTGGACATCGCAGGAGAGGATCTGGCCCCGATCCCGGCGGTCCATAGCCATGGCAAAGGACTTGCCGCCGGGAGCGGCGCACACGTCCAGCACCCGATCCTCTTGGGCCGGGGTGGCCACGGTGGCCACCAGACGGGCGGCTGCGTCCTGCACGGTGAAGCGGCCCTCCCGGAAGGCGGACAGCTGCTCCAAATCGCCGGTGCCGCTGACGGAAAAGCATCCCGCCAGCCACGGGTGGGGCTCCACCTGTGCGCCGGTCTGGCGCAGCAGCTTCTCCAGCTCCTCCGGGGTACCCTTCAGGGGGTTTGTCTGGATGGTAGTGGGTACTACCTGATTGTTCATACGGAGATACGCCTCCGTCTCCTCCTCGCCGATGAGGGAAAGCAGACGCTCCACCAGCCACCGGGGGTGGCTGTATCGCAGGGAGAGCGTCTGCGCCGGGCTGCCCTTGGGCAGGGGCGGCATATCCTCCCGATTGGCGGCAAATTTCCGCAGGATGGCGTTGACCATACCCGCCGCCTTTTCCCGGCGGTGGCGCTTGGTCATCTCCACGGCCTCGTTGACGGCGGCACGGGGCGGCACCTTATCCAAAAACAGGATCTGGTAGCCCCCCAGCCGCAGGATATTGCGGATGACGGACTCCAGCCGCTCCGGGCGCTGGCTGCACCAGCAGCCGATATAGTAGTCCAGCAGCATCCGGTTCTGGATCACCCCGTAGCACAAGCGGGTAGCCAGCGCCGCATCCCGGCTGTCCAGCTTATTTTTGGCGATGGTGCGCTTCAGGCCGCCGTCGGACCATGCGTTGGCGCTGTCCACCTGCATCAGGACCTCCAGAGCGGTCTCTCTGGCGTCCGGCTTTCTCACGTCGCTCATACCGTCACCTGCACCGGGTGGCCCGCCAGATAGCTGGCCGCCGCCATGCGCTTGCCGTTCTGAGGCTGAAGCTCCAGAATACGGAGCGTCCGGCCGTCGCCGCAGGCGATCTCGATGCCGGTCTTATCGGCCCCGACGATCGTTCCGGGGGCGGCCTTAACGGCGCCGCCCACAGCGGTACGGTACACCTTCACCGTGGCGCCGGACAGCTCCGTCACGGCGCAGGGCCAAGGCTGGAGGCCACGGACCTGATCGTGGAGACTGCGGGCGGGGCGGGTGAAGTCCATGGGGGACAGCTCCCGGCTCAGCATGGGGGCAAAGGTTACGGCGCTCTCATCCTGTTTGGTGCGGCCGGCGGTGCCGTCGTTCAGCGCCTGCACCGTCCGGGACAGGGTCTCGGCTCCCAACTCCGCCAGACGGTTCGTCAGGGTCAGAGCGTCCTCGTCGGGATCGATGGGCGTCTCGGTGGCGGAAATGATATCCCCGGCGTCCAGCTCCTTGGCCATATACATGATGGTGACGCCGGTGACGGCGTCGCCGTTCAGGACGGCCCAGTTGATGGGGGCTGCGCCACGGTATTTGGGCAGCAGCGAGGAATGGACGTTGATGGAGCCAAGCTTGGGCGCCGCCAGAATATCCTCCGGCAGGATGCGGCCATAGGCCGCCACCACCGTCAGCTCCGGGGCCAGAGAGCGGATCAGCTCCAGCGCCGTACCGTCCCGCAGCTTGACGGGCTGGTACACCGTCAGGCCCTGTGAAAGAGCATACTCCTTCACCGGGGAGAAGGCCAGCTTATGGCCCCGGTTCTTGGGCTTATCCGGCTGGGTAAACACGCCGCATATCTCGTGTCCGTCCTCCACCAGCCGGCGCAGAGAGGCCACGGCGAAGTCCGGCGTTCCCATAAACAGGATCCTCATTCCTCGTCTTCCTCCTGCCGGTTCATATACTCCTCCAGCTCCTCCTCGGTCATCAGATGGTCCGTGTGCTCCACGAACAGATGGCCGTCCAGATGCTCGATCTCATGGCAGAAGCAGCGGGCGGTCAGCTCCTCGTCCTCCACCTCGAAAAAATTGCCGTCCCGGTCCTGCGCCCGGACACGCACCGTATAGGGGCGGGTGACGATGCCGAACTTGCCGGGGATGCTGAGGCAGCCCTCCAGACCCGTCTGCTCCCCCTCGGCGGCGATGATCTCCGGGTTCACCAGCTCGATGATGTCCTCGTCCTCGTTCATCACCACGCACACACGGCGCAGCACGCCCACCTGCGGGGCGGCCAGACCCACGCCGCCGGAATCCAGCAGCGTCTCCTTCATGTCATCGATCAGCGTGTGCAGGCGCTGATTGAACTCCGTCACCGGGCGGCACACCTTGGTCAGGCACTCGTCGCCCTGCAATACGATCTTTCTCAAAGCCATATCCTTCGTACCTCTAATCCATCAGATTGCAGTCCGTGTGGACCGCCATATTGCGATGCTCCGGGCGGCGGGCGAAAGCCTTCATATAGGCCGCCAGCAGCTGACGGAGCGGTTTTTCGTTTTGGCCCACCACCGTGATCCGGTAGCGGTAGCGGTTGTTCAGCTTCACCACCGGGGCCGGGGCAGGCCCCAGCACCTCCGGCTCCATGGCCCGGTACGATTCCTGCGACAGCGCCTGCCGCAGGGCGGCGCACAGCTGGACACAGGCCCGGCGCACCGGCTCCTCCTCCGGGCCGGTAACGGTGAGGGTAAAGTGGTCGGCAAAGGGCGGGTCACGCCGCAGACGCCGCAGACGGATCTCATCGTCGTAGAAGCGGTCATAGTCCTGCTCCGCCGCCGCCAGGATCACGTCGTTGCGGGGGGTGTAGGTCTGAATCACCGCTCGGCCCTCCTTCTCCCCCCGGCCGGCCCGGCCCACCACCTGCGTCAGCAGGCTGAAGGTGCGCTCCGCCGCCCGGTAGTGATCCACGTACAGCGACAGATCCGCCGCCAGCACGCCCACCAGCGTCACCCCGGCGAAATCCAGTCCCTTGGCCACCATCTGAGTCCCCAGCAGAATGGGGATGCGGCGGCGCTGGAACTCCCGCAGGAGCTTCTCGTGGCCCTCTCCCACGGTATCGGCATCCATCCGCAGAAGCTCCGTACCGGGAAAGAGCCGGGTCAGCTCCTCCTCCACCTTCTGTGTACCGAAGCCGATGTGCTTCATAGCGCCGCCGCAGTCGGGACAGGTATCCGGTGCAGGCTGGGAGTGGCCGCAGTAGTGGCACATCATCCGCCCGTTGGCGGAGTGGTAGGTGAGGTAGACGCTGCACCGGGGACACTGGGGAACATAGCCGCACTGGGGACACAGCAGCTGACGGCTGCTGCCCCGGCGGTTCAGAAACAGGATGCTCTGCTCCCCCGCCGCCAGATTCCGCTCCAGCTCCTGCCGAAGAGGGCGGCTGATGCAGCTGAAATTGCCGTCCCGCAGTTCCCGGCGCATATCCGCCAGAATGACCTGCGGCAGGCGGCGCTGATTGAAGCGCTCCGTCAGGCGGCAGAGGCCGTAATCCCCCTTGCGGGCATAGTAGGCTGTCTCCACCGTGGGGGTGGCGGAGCCCAGCACCAGACGGGCTCCCTCCTGTACGCAGCGGTATTTGGCAATATCCCGTGCGTGGTAGCACGGGGCTTTTTCCGATTCGTAGGAGCTCTCCTGCTCCTCGTCCAGTATGATGAGGCCCAGCCGCTCCAGCGGGGCGAATACCGCCGAGCGGGTCCCCAGCACCACCGTGGCCTCGCCCCGACGGATGCGCTTATATTGGTCCCACCGTTCCGTCAGCCGCAGGCCGCTGTGCAGCAGCGCCACCTTTCGGCCGAAGTAAGCGGTGAACCGAGCCATCATCTGGGGGGTCAGGGCGATCTCCGGCACCAAGATCATCACGGACTTTCCCTGCTCCAGCAGGGTCTGTGCCAGACGGATATACACCAGCGTCTTGCCGCTGCCGGTGACGCCCTGTAAAAGCGTCACCCCGGCCCGGCCCGTCTCCGTCTGGCGGAGGATGGTGTCATAGGCCGATTGCTGCTGTTGGTTCAGGGTGATCTCCTCCGCCGGGACACCGTACTCCCGTGGGGAGATGCGGTACTCCTCCCGGCTGCGGAGGGCGATGAGGCCCTGCTTCTCCAGACTGCGGAGGGTCTGGCGGGTAGCGCCGGTGAAATAGCACAGGTCGTGAACCGTGGTCTCGCCGCACTTGGCCAGAAACGCCGCAGCTTCATACTGCCGGGGGGCGGACCGGCGGCGGCGCTCCAGACGCTCCAGCACCTCCTGCGCCGGGGCGGCTAAGGACGCCAGCTCCACCATGTGGTCCTTTACCTTGCGGCTGGTCTCCGTCTCCACGGAAACCAGTCCCTTCTTTTTCATCTGGTGCAGCACCGACGGGATATCCTCCCCCAGTGCGGTGCAGAGGGTCTCCCGCTCCTGCGGGCCGTCGGAGAGCATCCGGCACACCGCCTGCTCCCGTTCCGTAAGGCCCTCCTCCCCTGCCGTGGGGCAGAGGCTCCAGATCTCCCGGTAGCGATACCACACCGCCGCCGGGAGGATGGTGTGCAGGGCATCGTAGAAGGTGCAGAAGTACCGCTGGCGCATCCAGAGGGCCAGCCGTATCTCCTTCTCCGACAGCACCGGCTCCTGATCCAGCAGGCTGCGGATGGCCTTCAGGGGCTTGGCAGGCACCTCCTGCCGCAGCTGAAGCACCATGCCCTCGGCGGTGCGGTTGCCCCGCCCGAAGGGTACCGTGACCCGGCAGCCCACGGAGAGCTCCATACCGGACGGCACCAGATAGTCGTAGGGCTTGTCAATGGCGTAGGTAGCCGCCGCCACAGCGACCTTGGCGATCTGCGTCATTGACGGTCCCTCCCTCAGTCTTCCTCGATCTCCGTGTCGATGGTGTGGGCGTCGAACTTGCCCTCAGCCACCTCATGGATGGCCAGCGTCACCGGCTTCTCGTCCAAATGCTGGCCGGTGGCTTCGGCCTCCTCGGCGATCTGGCGGGCCCGGCGGGCCACCACGTTCACCATCATATAGCGGTTGGGGATATACTCCGTCAGCTTGTTCATTGCGGGATACAGCATCATAATGATCGACCTTCCTTATCTGCCTTTCGGCTGTAATTTGACTTATTTATGCAGGAGCTGCTCCAGACGCTCTGCCGGGCGGCAGTGCTCGGCGCACAGAATGGCCGCCAGCTCCGTCACCGCCTGCTCCACAGTATCGTTGATGACCAGATAGTCGTAACTGCTGGCGGTTTGCAGCTCCACCTTGGCCCGCAGCAGGCGGCTCTGGATGACCTCCTGACTGTCGGTGCCACGGGCGGTGAGCCGCCGCTCCAGCTCCACCCATGAGGGGGGAGCGATGAAGATACGCACCGTCTCCGGCCGCTTGGCGCAGATCTGGTTGGCGCCTTGGATCTCGATGTCCAGAATGACGTCCCGACCGTCATCCATGGCACGGTCCACGTACTTCTTGGGAGTACCGTAGAAGTTGCCTACGTACTCGGCATACTCCAGAAACTCGTCCTCCTCCACCATCCGGTGGAACTCCTCCGCCGGGATGAAGTGGTAGTGGACACCGTCCACCTCTCCAGGACGGGGGTCACGGGTGGTGGCGGAAATGGAAAAATACAGGTCCGTCCGCTGATCAAACAGCGCCTTCAGCACGGTGCTCTTGCCCACGCCGGAGGGACCCGATACGATGAATGTCTTGCCCTTTCTCTGCACTTAAGCTTCCTCCTCTGTCAGATCCTCCAGCCGGACGCCCAGCCGGGGCGCCAGCTTCTCCGCCGACAGCGCCGACAGCACCACATGGTCGCTGTCCATGATGAGCACCGACGCCGTTTTTCGGCCATAGGTGGCGTCGATGAGCATCCCGCCGTCCCTTGTCTCCTGAATGAGTCGCTTGATGGGGGCCGAATCCGGGCTTACCACGGCGATGAGCCGCCCGGCGGCAATGAGGTTGCCGAATCCGATGTTTACCAGCTCCATAGAACGCTCCCTTACTCGATGTTCTGCACCTGCTCCCGGATCTTCTCCACCTCGGCCTTCATGTTCACCACGTCCTGCGTAATGGTCAGGTCGCTGCACTTGGAGCCGATGGTGTTGCACTCCCGGTTGATCTCCTGAATGAGGAAATCCAGCTTCCGGCCCACGGGTTCATCCCCCCGCAGCATATCCCGCAGCTGGGACAGGTGGCTGTGCAGGCGCACCGTCTCCTCGTCCACGGCGATCTTGTCGGCAAAGATGGCTGTCTCCGTCAGGATGCGGGCCTCGTCGATGGTGGTGGAGGCCAGCACCTCCCGCATCTTGCTCTCCAGCCGCTCCCGGTAGGCCGACACCGTCTGGGGAGACTGCGCCTCCACACGGGCCACGGTGCGCTCGATGGTATCGGCCCGGCCGGCGATATCCTCCGCCAGCTTCACGCCCTCCACACTTCGCATCCGGTTATAGGCCGCCAGCGCCGCATCCGTCACCTGACAGATGTCCTCCGCCAGCATCTCCAGATCCTCCTCCGCCTTGGTGACGGAGAGGACGTCCGGGCAGCGGGACAGCTCCACCGGAGTGACCTCTCCCGACAGGCCAAAGGTCTCCTTCAGCTGCAGCAGCGCCTCATAGTAGCTGCGGGCCAGCGGCTCGTTCACCTTCACCACGGACACGTCCGCAGCGGAGGAGTCGATGGTGACGAACACGTCCACCTTGCCCCGTGACACCGCCTTCTGGACACGGCCCTTGATGGCATCCTCAGCGAATACATAGGCTCTGGGCAGCTTCACAGTACAGTCCAGATACCGGTTGTTGACGGAACGCACCTCCACGGTGATATCCCGCTTATTTCTGGTTTCTCTCGCCCGGCCATAGCCGGTCATGCTCTTGACCACAGCTTTATCCTCCTTCAAAGGGGATGGGGTCCCCGTTTATATACAACAGAAATAGCCACCGCCGCCCAGCAGATTGCAGCACAGCATGGTACCGCACAGGCGAGTGCAGGGATCGTCGCAGCCGTCGGTGGTGACACGGCTGTATCCGGCGGGGCGGTAGCCGGCGGAGCGACCCTCCGCCATGGCCAGTGCCTGCTGGTACTCCGGGTTGCCGGGGTCCATCTGCACCGCCGTCTCATAGTAGCGCTTGGCCTCGTCCAGCCAGCCCCGCTTGAAGCAGACGGCTCCCTTCAGGAAGTTCCACTCGGCGTTGTGGTCGCTGCGGGCGTTGAGCAGCTCCTCCGCCAGATTCAGGTCCCCCTGACGTATGGCCAGACGGATGCGCTGGATGGCGGGATCATAGCTGCCGCCGTAGCCGTTGGCGCCGTAGCCGCCGTAGGAGCCGCCATAGCTGCCGCCGTAGGCTCCGTAGCCATTGCCGGAGGCGCCGCGCTTGCGCTGGTTCTGGATCTCCTCGTAGGCCTCGTTGATCTCCTTCATCTTCTCCTGCGCCAGATCGGCCAGGGGATCGTCGTGATAGTTATCGGGATGGTACTTTTTGGCCAGATTCCGATAGGCTTTTTTGACTTCCTCGTCTGTGGCGGTGCTGGGGACACCCAGCACCTGATAGGGATCACGCATCGCCGTGTCCTGCCTTTCGTTCAGGGTATTTCTCTCTCCGGGGCCGCTGATGGAAGGTGCCGTTCAAAACGGCGTTTCCCACCTGATACAGCCCCGCATATACCACACTTTCAATGACCGGCTGCCATACGCCGCACTCCAACAGCTCGAAGGCCGCCGCCATCCGCTCCACGGACCGGTCCATGGTCTGGGCCAGCTCCTGACGGCTCTCCTCCGTCAGCTTGCCCTCCTGCACCGAAAATCGCAGGGGCAGCGGATTGTAGCTGCCGCTGCGCTGATCCTTGGCCAGATCGTCCGCTGCGTCCGTCAGGTATATCCAGCGGCCCAGATGGTACAGCAGCTGCGCCAGCACCCGCCGCCGGACAGGATCCGGCTCCTCCTCTGCCGCACCGGCCAGCAGCCGGGCGAAGGTATCCGCCGGGCGGTCAATGGAGGGACAATTCTCCCGCTCCAGCTCCGCCAGTTCTCCCAGGCAGCCCTGCACCAGCCGGTCAAAATCCGGCCGCAGGCGGGCGGCCTTGCGGTAGCTGCGGCGGAGAAGCAGGGCGGCCAGCCGGTATTTCAGGCCCCCGAAGAAGCCGTGATCCGTCACGCCGTCACGCAGCTGCCACCAGGTCAGGATGACGCTGAGGTCCGCCGCCGCATCCAGCGCCGGGTTTTCTTCCCCGCAGGGGCAGCCCCGGATGGGATGCACCGGGCAGCGATGGCGAGCGCAGGAAAAGCCGCTGCCGCCGGCCAGCAGAATGGCCAGAAAGGCCAGATCGTAGTTCAAGATCATCCGGGCCGGCAGGCCGTACCGCCGTCCCAGCGTGCGGCACAGGCCGCAGTAGGCGCTGCGGAACAGGTCTGTCTGCTCCTGAGTCAGCCGATCCGCCGCAGGACGCACATAGCCGAACATCAGAACTCCCGCACCACCGTGTAGGTCAGGGCCTCCGTCTTTTTGGCGTGGCGGTCATAGGCCACGCTGGGCAGGAAGGCCAGCGCCGCTGCGCCGATGGCGATGGCGTAGCGGACGCCCTCCGCCAGTCCCTCCGACAGGAAGTAGCCCAGCAGGAAGCCCACCACCGGCAGCAGATATACCAGCGCCACTACACCCAATATCTTCCGGGTGGCGCTCTCCACCACCACCTTCTGCCCCGGCCGGACCCCCACAGGGTCCTTGGCCCGTGCGTGGATGGCGGCACCGGTCATGCCGCAGCCGGTGCATTCCTCACAGTCGTGGCCGCAGGCAGACTTTCGGGGGACGGATATCTCCACGAAGCCGCCGGGCAATATCTTTTCAACCGTTGCGATCTGTGTCATGGTAGCTTATACACCTCTTTGCTATGTCTATGGCTCTGTCGGGGTGTCCGAAGCCACCTTCAGATCCACCACCATCTGATACGAGCCCTTGATGCCGATATTCTCGTAGCCCTCGATGCGGATGGTCACCGGCACCGTATGGACCCCTGCGCCGGTGAGTCCGGACAGGTCTGCCACGATGTGGACGTTCTCCGCCGTCAGGGCGTTCACCTCCGCTGTCAGGCCCCGCAGCCGCACGTTCAGCGACTCCGTCTCTGCCGTGGCGGTCATGCCCTCCGGCACATTCTCAAAGGTGAACCGGGAAACGGTCAGCGTCCGCTCCGTGACGCCACGGACCACCACCGTCACGGTGGCGGTGTCCACGCCGTCAGCAATGGTCACATCCTCCGGCACGGGGATGGTATAGGTCAGGCTCTGGGAATCCTCCAGATCCTGCACATACAGGGTATCCAGCACGATGCTGTCGATCTCATCCAGTCGGGCCTTCTCGCCCACCAGCTTCACCGTGGCGGGAGAGATGGTGTAGTCCACCGTCTCCATGGTGGCCCCCACGGCCTCCACAAAGTTCACCCGCAGAGGCACCTCCTTCACCGTCGACACCGGCATGGTGGCGCCGATGAGCTTTTCACTGCTGCGGATGGCGCTGTTCTCGATCTTCACATCGTTGTGGTCGTACAGCTCAAATTCCAGTGCCTGCACCACCGTCTTGTCAGCTCCGGTGATATCCAGCCGCACCTTGGCGTAGCTGACATTCAGCAGGTCGTCCCGCTGGCCGCGCAGCAGCAGCACCTCCGGATCCAGCGTCAGCTCCCCGGCCATGTAGCCGTCAGCCACGCTGCCCACAATTTCGCACTGAATGGGTACTTCCTTGCTGTCCAACTCGCCCACGGTGACGGTAATGCTGTAAATGCTGGCGGAATCCACCGTCAGCTTCCCCCTGCGGATGTTGTCCGGGAACACCACCTCGTAAGTCAGGGTCTGGCTGCCGGCCTCCTTGATATTGCTGGTATTAGCCACGATCCGAATCTCGCTGCGGTCCAGCTTACGCAGCTCGTTCCGGGGACCCTTGATGACCAGATCCACGGTGGTGTCATAGCCCGACAGCAGCATCAGGCCACGATCTGCCAGTGTGGTATCCTCGCCGGAGAATTCCACCGGCACATTTTTCACCTTCAGCGTCACCTCCGGCGAGGTGACGGTATCCACATAGATCCACAGAGCGATCGCCACCAGAATGGAACCGATGATCCGCAGCGCCTTACGGCTGGCATCATTCTTCTTCATCGTTCTGCTCCCCCTTTCTCCGGGTCCGAAGCAGTTCCCGCAGCGGGAAGCGGGCCCTATCCGGTTCCTCCTGCTGGGGCATCAGCTCGTTGTGCAGCAGCTGGGACAGGGTCTCCGCCTGCAGATGGCGCTTCAGCATCCCACCGATGGCCACAGAGATGGAGCCCGTCTCCTCCGAGACGATGACCACCACGGCATCGGAATTCTCGCTCATGCCGATGCCCGCCCGGTGGCGCATCCCCAATTCCCGACTGAGGTTCACATTCTTAGACAGGGGCAGCATACAGCCCGCCCCCAGGATCCGCCCGTTGCGGATGATGACGGCGCCGTCGTGCATGGGCGCCTTGACGAAAAAGATGTTCTTCAGCAGCTCGCTGGAGACGGAGGCATCCAGCGTGGTACCGGAGCGCACCACGTCGTCCAGCAAGATCTTCCGCTCGAACACGATGAGCACGCCCGTGCGGGTGCGGGACATCTCCGTGCAGGCCAGCACCGTCTGGTCGATGGCCCGTTCCAGCTCCGGCAGCTCCTTCTCCGGCGCCAGCGTCCGCAGCAGGCGGATGTTCTTGCTGCCCAGCTGCTCCAAAATCCGGCGGATCTCCGGCTGGAACACGATGATCAGTGCCAGCACGCCCCACTCCACCATGTGGCTGAGGATGTAATTCACCACCCGCAGGTTCAGCTTCGAGGACAGCCACAGCGCCGCCAGAAAGATGGCCACACCCTTCAGGATGTTGGCGGCCCGTGTACTCTTCACCAGCGACAGCAGCTTATATACCAGATACGCCACGATGGCCACGTCCAGCAGGTCCGCCAGGCGGATCAGAGGCAGGTATCCTTTGATATTTTCCAATACAGACAGGATCTTTTCCATATTGCAGACCTTTCCCATTCGCATACCAATAGGTATTTCACATTATATAATTATTTTCGGAGAATTGCAATAAAAACGTAGGGGCGTGTCTGACATTTTCACGAATCGGCGGGAGTGACGGGAAAAAAGGCCCCCTCCGGCCGGGGCCGGAGGGGGATAAGGAACAGGGATTTACTTTACAGGGAGCGGGAGCTTCAGCTCTGCTCCTCCCGGCGCAGGATCCGTTTCCACTGAGCCAACTTCTCCTGATTGGTGGTAACGTCGAAGGAGGCATCCTCCAGTGCCTCCATCAGCTCCCGGCAGGATTGGAAGCGCCTCACCGGGTCGGGCTGCACACACTTTTGGATCAAGTCACCCAACTGATGCGGGAAGCCGTCTATATACATTGCATGGATGCAGCCTATCTCATAGGGCGGCACGCCGGGGTTACAGCCGGTCACCAAATAATAGAGCGTGGCCCCCAGACCGTAGATATCTGTCCGGGCATCGGTCTGTCCCATACCGCCGAACTGCTCCGGGGCGGCATAGCCCCGTGTACCCAGACAGACGGTATCCCCCGCTTTGCCGGGTTTATAGACACGCATCGTGCCGAAATCGATCAGTGCAAGACGGCCATCGGGCCGCAGCAGGATATTTCCCGGCTTCATGTCACGGTAGACATAATTTCTCTCATGCAGATAGCGCAGCACATCGCATAGCTGCCATGCCCAATCCACCACCTGGATCAGATCCTGAGTCCCTTCTCTGGCCATGACGCTCTCAAGTGTCTCGCCATCAAAATATTCCCGGACCACGCAGAGGGTCTCCTCATCCTCCAGAACCTCTACCAGCTTTGGAATGGCCGGGTGATCCAGCTGCCGGAGGAGGTCAGCTTCCTTCAGGAGCAGCTCACGGATGGCCTTTTGGACGGGACGATCATCCTTTCGGCAAGGCTTCAGCACCACAAGCCTATCCGTACGGGAGCTTTTCGCCAAATAAACGTCCTTTGCGCTCAACGGGGCAAGTGCCCGGATGACCTCATACTCCCCTATCCGCTTTTCCCTTGCAAAATCGCCCATTAGATGCGGCGGCGTTTCCTGCTGGGGAGGTGTGTACGACTCATTCCGCAGGTCAAATATGACCTTCTCAGTCCTTGCAAAACCGATCTCATCATAGGCCGCAAGCTGATACTTCTTTCCCGGTATGAGCTTACGTCCGTTTATCCACGTACCATTGGTAGAAAAATTGTCTCGCACAAACCAAATTTCCCGCTCATAGAAAAAGGCCGCCTGCCTCCGTGCCACAGTCCGTGCGCTCAGGCGGACGTCACTGTCAGGCGCTCTGCCTACCGTTACCATCGGCTTTTTGATCCGCAGCTTTTCACCTGTGCTTGGGATCGTAAGAGGGAGTACATCGGAATACAGGACCACCGTGGTATCCGGCGGCAGCATCACATATTCCGAGTCATCCGGTATGGGTCGGCGCTCCTTCTGCGTCAACAGCTTCCAGTTTTTTACGGTCAGCAACTTTCCGCAGCATCTGCATACGTATCTGGTTTCATCGGTACCTTCTTCAAGAGCCATGTATTCATGCTGTCCATTCCTGCAATCGAGAATTGCATCGGCCTCTTTGCCCAGCATCTCACGCAAGACAAGCTTTGCGAGCCGCTCCATGCCGGTCTTGGTGGGATGAGAGCCGTCGATGGCATCATAGGGCAGGTGATAGGCATACAGATCGATGAGCCTGCCGCCCTCCAGCACTGCCGTGCGGCGGATGATATCGTTATATACCTCGATGGAGATACCGCCTACGCTCTCCGGAAACACAAAAGCCGGATCGGTACTCATATAAGTGGAGCAGAGTGTGCAGCACCAGAGCTCGGCATCCGGATAATTGGCCCGCAGCTTTTGCAGCATCCGCCGGTAGGCCGTCTCGAACACAGAATACCACTCGTCGGACACTCCGCTATCCTCCATGGGCCGGACGGCGTTCGCCCAGTCATTGGTGCCGAGATAGACCAAAATCACATCCGGCCGGACACCCCGCATATGCAGATGGCTGGTCCGCTGATCGCTGCACCCGGAGGGGAACAGCTCATGCTGCCCCGGCAGCTTTGTCACCCGACTGCCGGACCAGGAGTCATTGACCAGCAGTTCACCGCCGAAGAAGTCGATGACCTGCCCCCACCATGTATCCGCCATGGTATAGACCCCCGTCCGGCTGCAGACGTCGCCTTTGTAGAAGACGCTGTGATCCGGCGGATTATAGCTTTCCAGTGTGCTGACAGAGTCTCCCAGGACGGAAAATTGTTTGCCTCGATAGAGGTTTGTCGTTTTCCACTGGGAAAGCTCCTCCTGCCGTATTTTCTCCGGGGTAGGCGCATCGTCCACCAGCCACATGGGGCCGGAAAAGCGGAGCTTGGCAGCCTCGGTAGAGAGACCGTCAAAGGCGAGCTGGAAGGCCATCAGGTTCGGACACGGCTTAAAGGGATCGTTGCCGTTGCTGCTTTTGATGGCAAAGACGATATCTGTGAAGCAGGTATCGTAGTGCTCCTCCAGCAGAACATCCCGAAAGGCCTGCGCCACGATCTCCGGCGGATTCTTGAAGGCTCCGCAGCCGAAGGCACCTAAGATCAGCACCCGAATGTCGTTATCTATGGCAGCATTGAAGATGTTGCGGATACGGGAACGGAACAGATCCCCCAGCACGGCGGAATTCGTATGCGGCAGCATGAATAGGATGGGTGCAGCGCAGGTGATCACATCCACACGAAACCACTGGTTCCGCTCCTTCAGGCTCAGATCCTCGTTTTTGAATACGGTCACACCCTTGGTGTAGATCAGGCGGTCGGAGTAGAGATACCGACCGTGCTCATAGTGATACTGATAGAAGTCGTCATATACGCCGGGTGTATTGGCCAGACACGGATAGAGATTGCTGCAGCGGCAGAGGCACTCCTCCTGCGCCGTGGCACCGTTTTTCACGCCACCGCCGGGGACCTCCGGATTGGCAAAGTTCAGCACAGCCACGCCGTATTGATTCCCGAAGCGGGCAGCCGCCGCAAAGGTGGTGGTATCCTCCACCGTGATGCGCCGCTCATACCGGGGCATGAGCGGCTGTTGGGCCCTGAAATCCTCACGGTAGACCTTGGTTCCCTCCATGGCCTGACGGGTAGCGTCCCGCAGTGCTCCGCTTTCGCAGCAGTGCAGCGTGTCCTCAAATTGCTCGATCAAATTCTCTGGCATTTTCCTTCCTCCTTATCATCCGAAACCATCAAAGCCTCCGGCCGGGGCCGGAGGCTTTGATGCCGGCTTATGCCGGGTCAGGTCTTACTTCTCTTTGTCGTTCTTCTTTTTCTTGCCGGCGGCCAGAGCGATCACCACACCGGCGATCACTACCACAGCGGCGATGGAGCCGAAGAACAGCGGCTTATTGTTGTAGTAGCGCACGAACAGATTCGTGGTGACGTAGAAGTTGGTGATCTCCTCCGTCTGCTCGTTGCCGGCGGCGTCGGTGCAGACGATCTTCACCTGATGCGCTCCGGTGGAATCGCCCGGAATATCGAAGGTGAACTCGCCCTGGTCCGCCACGATGGCGGCGACCTCCTCTGCTGTCCACGTCTTGTAGGCCTTGCTGTAATCGTCCAGATACACCACCACGGACTGAAGCAGCAGGTTATCTCCGGCGGACAGGCTCACCGTGAGGTTCTCCAGAGGATAGGTGGTATCGCTCTCCAGATTGGTCACGACCATGTTGGGCTTGGTCTTATCCACGCCGAAGCCGATCTCCTGCTTCTTGGTGTCCAGCGTGTTTTCCGCTATGTTGCCCGCAGCATCCTCGGAGTAGAAGGTCAGGCGATAGACGCCGTCATCGGCAAAGTTCTTGGCCAGCACGGTGTAGATGTACTCATACCACTGACCATTGCCGCCCCGCACCTCGATGCGGTAGTCCGTACCCTCCTGCAGGATGATGGTCTGATTGTTCTTGAAGAGGGTGATGCGGATGTTCTGGAGGGCGTCGGGGTTGGTCTCCGTCACCACCACATCCTGCGGCGTCTGGACGTAGGAGCCGTTGAGCTGCTCCGTGGCGGCGCTGAGGGCATAGGTGGAGCCGAAGCGGTTGGCGGAGAACAAAATGGTCTTTTCCGTGGTGTTGCCCGCCTTATCCGTCAGGGTGGCCGCCAGCGTGTAGATATCGTCTACTTCCTTCTCCTTGGCGAAATTCTTGAAGGTAAAGACCTTGCCGTTGTGCTGGTCGGCATAGGAGCCGTCCAGCGCAACGCCCTTGCGCATGGCGCCGGTGAGAGTGATGTTCACCTGTGCATCATCGTAGTTGGTATCGGAATAGGACACTACCGGGATGATGTCGCCGTTGTTGGCGGAGCGGTCGGCTACGCCGGTGATCTCCAGCGTGGGAGCCGTGGTATCCACATAGAAGGTCTGCTCCGTGAAGTCGGCGGAGGTGTTGCCCGCCTTATCCGTCACGTCGATGTCGAAGGTGTACAGGCCGTCACGCTGATAGGCGATGGTGGCCGTATGGCGGTCGCCGCTGGAGATCCAGCCGCTGACCGTGGGCAACGCAATATCTGCGCCGTCGTCGGTGGCCCGGAGGGTGATGTTCACCCGGCTGGCGTCGAAATTGTGCTCCGTGACAACAACGGTGGCCGTGCGGTTTGCGTTGTAGTAGTTTCCGTTCAGGGCGGAGTTGTTGTCATAGGTGACGCTGATGGTGGGGTGGGTCTTATCGATGGTGAAGGCCGTCGGGGCAACGGTCCCGTCGGCATAGTGCACCGGCTCGTTGGGATTGCCGGCCTGATCGGTGCAGGCGATGGCAAAGGTGTAGTCCCCCTCGGCGGTGTATTCGATGGTGGCCTCCCACTGGGTGTTATCCATGTTGCCGTTGCCGTCGGTCTTGCTCCACTTGGAAATGGTGGGGATCGTGCCGTCGGTGTTCTTGATGCTGACCTGAACGGCCGCAGTGTCGAGGTTGCGCTCTGTCACCGTGACGATGGCCCGGCGGCTCTCCCGGAAGAAGGTGCCGCTGTCCGCCGCATTATTGTCATATTTGATATTAATGATAGGCTTTGTGATATCGATCTTGATGGAATACTCCATGGACGTGACATTGCCTGCGTTGTCCTCGGCGGTCAGCAGGATGCGGACATCGTTGCTGTTGTTCTTCTTTGCATCCACAGTAAAGCCCATGTTCTCCTTGGACTGGCAGGGGGGAGTGTTGCCCTTCCAGCTATAGAGTGTGTCATGCTGGGTCTGAGTTCCCATGTTATAGACCGTATAGGTCACCTGCTTCAGGCCGGAATACACGCCGTTTTCCACGGGATCGTTTGCCGACACCTTCACTGACACATCGCCGTTATAAATCTTGTTGTTGGTCAGGCCGGACACCCTTACGATTTCCGGGGCCGTAAACTCCTCGTGAGGTCTCTCGTTGTCCACCACCAGACCATTGGTGCTGAGGTAGGTGACATTGCCGGCCATGTCCGTGATCTTCAGATAGACCACAAGCTGCTGGTTGGGTGTAAATTCCGTGGTTTTGCCTATATCGGTCCACTTCTGCTGCGCCAGCTTATCCAACTCATCGACTGTCAGCGGTGCCTTCTTGGTGTCATCAGTCCCGAATTTCTGGACAAAGTATTCCTTGCTCTTGATGGGCGAGGTCTCGTCCCCTTCGTTATGGGTAATGACGATCTTATCATTGGCCCAAACGCCAAAGGTCAGGTTCTCGCTGTCGATGAGCGCTTCCCATACAGGGGAAGAAGTGGGGTCCTTTCCTCCCACCACATAGGTGTTGGCGGTGATAGTGCCGGTGGGGGCATTCGTATCCACGGTGAAGCAGTAGGGGGTCTCACCAATGGTGGTGGCGTTTACACTCTTCGTCTGGTCCTTGTCAGCAAGGGCGGACAGACCGGCCTTGTTGGTGTAGGAGATGGACCAGATGTAATTGGCATCCCCAGAGAAGGTCACGCCACAGGAAACTTTACCCGTAGTATCATCCTTCCCCCAAACGCTGATCGTGGCTGTGTCGCTCACGTCTTTGCCCGCCGTGTCCTTGATATCGAACTTGACCGCATCGAGATCCAGTGTGCTGGCTCTGTCGGTGATGGTCACAGTGGCGGTGCGGGCATCTTTGTAGTAGCCACGCTCAGTGCCGTTCTCCTTCACCACATTGACAGGTTTTTCCCCTCCGAACTTGATCTCGATGGTAGGAGACGTAGAGTTGATCTTCACTGCCTGCGGCGGCGTCGTGTATACATTGCCGGCCCGGTCAGTGACCTGCACATAGATCACAACGTTATCGCTGTTGTTCTTCCCGGCATCCACGGTGAAGGTGCAATCGCCCAGCTCCTGCAGGATATCGCCGCCCTCCGTGTAGGTATAGAGCATCTCCCGCTGGGTCACGGTCCCCTGCTCCGTCTCGGTGCGGTCCTTTACCACCCAGTACTCCACGGATCGGATACCGGAGTAGTCATCCGGATCGATGATGCTCTTCACCGTGGCGGTGAAGCTCTTGTGGTAGTAGCCGTTGGTGTTGGCCGCCTCCAGCGCCAGCTCCGGCGTGGGGGCCTTCTTATCCACGACGATCTTCAGGCCCTCCAGCTTCTCCGCAGGATCCGCCAGCTGCGCCACACGGATCTCCGTCTCGCCGTAGAACACCCGGATGGCCTGAATGGTCTTGGTTTCCCGAATGGCCGCCGGCTGCGTAAAGGAGGCGGTCTCCGCATCGTAGCCGCCGGAGGTCGTTCCGTCGGCAAAAATCAGCTGGATGCCCTTGATCCCGGTCTCGCTGCCAGTCTCATCGGCGGCAGCAGAAAATTGGACCGCTGCATCGTTTGCAAAGACGAAGGTGGCGCCATCCCGGCGGATGGCATTGCCGGAGTTCCAAGTGATGCCCCCCAGCGCAGTGAGGTCCTTGGTGCCGATCTGGGGGCACTCCGTAAAGGTGACGGTCACCTTCGTATCCCGTTGGACTTCCGTCAGATGCAGCTGATACGACTTCTCCGCCGTTCTTCTCATGTTGGCCTTCACATCGGCTTCGTCTACCGTGATGGTGTCGATGATATAGCCGTCATCCGGCGTGATGGTGAGGTCGACGCTGTCGTTATAGTTCACCTTCCCCGAACCCTCCACCTTCACCTTGCCATGCTCGCCGGAGATCACCGTGATGGTCTGCAGCGTGGGAGCAAAGGTGATCTTGATGGTGTGGGGCGCAGTAATGTTCTTGATATCCCGTGTGAAGGGAGTATCCTTTACATATCGATTGTCATCAAAGCTTTCCGCTTTGCCGTCGATCTCCACCTCGCTGACACGGTAGTTTTCCTTGGGAGTGGCCTTTATCGTCAGGGTGCTGCCCTGCTTCACGAGGACTGCTTCCACCTCGCCGCCCTGCGCTGCGGGGTCGGTTTCCACCGTTCCGTGCTGGCTGTCGTAGGTGACGGTAACGGTGTACACTCTTATGAACTTCACGGCGATCGTCGTGTCCTTATCCACCGTCAGCTTCTTTGTAAAGCTGGCAGTATCTGCAATATCCTCCTGCGTACCGTCGATGGCGATGGATTCGATCTGATAGTCATCGTCCGCCGCAACAGACAGCTCGACCTCAGTCCCCTCTTTGTAGGTCTTTTCCGTGACCGCTTCGCCGTCCAGCAGCACCTTGCCGCCCTTGTCAGCGGTGACAGTGACGGTGTACTCCTGTGCGAAGGTCACGCTGACGGTGATATTCACCAGCAGCGTCAGCTTAGAGAGGATCTCCGGATAGTCGGAGAGTATCTCGTCGTGCTTCCTCTCCACGGCGCTGCTGACCTCCATGTCCAGATAGACGATCAGCGCCGCAGCCGCAGCCACCACCAGAATGGCAAAGGTCATGTCGTTGGTCATGGCCCCGATGAACAGACCTAACGGCGCAACCGTCAGCGCATAGGTGATCTGTCCGCCGACGATGCAGTTGTGGTAGTACTCGGCGTACTTCTCGCCGTAGATCTCAGCGATCTTCTTTTCCTTTTTTCGCCCGGCCTCCGTTTTCAGGTTCACCTTGAACATATCCATGAACCCGAAGCCGATGAAGAAGATCTCCGGGAGGAAAAACTGCTTTTTATCGATGGCGGCGATCATGATGTCGTACTGGCTGCTGTACCGGAGGTACAGCATGACCCATAGCACCACCAGCAGCGTTCCCGCTCCTGCCAAAGCGTAGGCAACAACAAAGCTCATTTCTCCACCCCTTTACACCTTGATATCCGTGATCTTCCGGCCCAGCTTATACGCAATGACAAACATGAAGATGGCGATCAACTTCACCAGAACGTTCAGCGGCGTATTGGCCGTGATGGATGCCTGTCCCAGCGTCCCCATCATGGCGATGATGACAAAGGGCATGACGCACATGATGTTGATCTCATTCTTGTTGGCAGCCACGGTGGTCTGGATCTCCATCTCGATCTCGATCTTATCGCTGATGATATCCCGGCTGTCCACCACCACCTTCTTCAGGTTGCCGCCCAGTCGGTTGCAGACGGCGAAGGTCTCGGCAAAGCTGTTGATATCGTCGATGCCGCAGCGGGCGGACATATCCCGCAGCAGGTCCTCGATGACGAAGTTATTGTGCAGTCCGCTGACGATGATGGCCATCTCCTTCACGATGGGAGCCTGCTCACCGTAGGCCAGCTTCAGGTCGCTGTAAGCATCCGTGAAGGCATCCGGGGTGTTTTTACCGGCAGAGAAGGAGTTGCTCAGCGAGTCCAGCATATCCCGGAATTGCAGCAGGATCGCCTTCCGGCGCCTTTCCTGCAGGTACCGCCGGTACACGGGGATGGCGTAGAAGCCCACCGCCGCACCGATCACAATGCTGGCAATGACAACGCCAAACATGATCTGCGCCGCCAGAAATCCCGCCACGAAGCCGATCAGATACCCGATGATCTTCTCCCGTGGGTTCATGATGTAGATGTTATAGTCCTCTCCGATACCGGTCAGGCCGGTCAGCGGGACATACTTTTCTTTTTTCTTGCTCTTCCCCATAAAATCACCTATATCGTTTCCTGAAATCCAGCCAGCCGCAGCTTGTGGTCGTTCTTCATTGCATATTCCGTCCGTTTCAGCCGACCGGACACCTTCGTCAGGGTGCTGTTCTCATCCTCCTCAAACACATAGAGCGGGTTGAGCACGATCCGGCCGTCCTCATAGCCCACCACCTCGGTGATCTCCATGGTTTTTCTGGATTTGTCACGCAGCCTGGAAAGATGTATAATGATATCTACCGCCGATGCGATCTGCTGGCGGATGGCCTCCAGCGGAAGGCCTGCCGCACCCTGAAGGACCATGGTCTCCAAGCGGCTCAGCATATCCTCGGTGGAGTTTGCATGGCCGGTGGAGAGTGAGCCGTCGTGGCCGGTGTTCATGGCCTGCAGCATATCCAGCGCCTCGCCGCCACGGACCTCACCCACGATGATGCGCTCCGGGCGCATACGCAGCGACGATTTGATCAGATCCCGAATGGTGATCTGTCCTGCACCAGAGGCATTGGCGTTGCGAGTCTCCAGACTGACCAGATTCTCGATGCCCTCGATCTGCAGCTCCGCCGAGTCCTCGATGGTGATGACACGCTCATCCTTGGGGATGTAGTTCGACAGCGCATTCAGGAAGGTGGTCTTGCCGGAGCCGGTACCTCCGCTGATGAAGATGTTATACTTGGCCTCCACCAGCATTTGCAGCTTGTCTGCGATCTCCTGCGTCAGCGACCCGTACTCAATGAGCTTGGCAATGGTCATAGGGGTCTTGGAGAACTTTCGGATGGTGACCGTGGGGCCGCACAGGGCAATGGGCGGCAGCACCACATTGACACGGGAGCCGTCGGGAAGCCGGGTGTCGCAGATAGGGTTGGCCTGATTGACCTCACGGCCCGCAAGGCCCACGATCCTCTGGATGATATCCTCCAGCTTCCGCTGGCTCTCGAACTGCTTGTCCAGCTTGAACAGCCGTCCATTCTGCTCGATGAATACGTTTTCAGGCCCGTTGATCATCACCTCCGTGATGGTGTCATCCTTGATGATGGAGTCCAGCAGGCCAAAGCCACGGATGGAGCTATACACCTGCTCCACGATGGAGACCCGCTGCTCGATGGAGCAGTACCCCGCTCCGATACGCTGCTCCACGATATCCTCGATCTGCTGCTGCAGCTCGCTGTCGCTGATCTGGCTGAGAGGCAGCTGCTCCGTCACATACCGTTTTACCTCGGCCGCAAATTGCTGTTCCTGCTCATAGTTCATCTTCTATACCGCCTTACTGGATCTTATCAAACAGTTCCTTGGGAGCCAGCTGCTCCAGAACCTGCGCCGTGGATGCGTGCTCATACCGTGGCGCACCGCCGATGCTCCGAAGCTCCGTGCCGGTCACGGCCGTGCCGGACTTGTTGCTGAATTTATTGTAGATCAATGCGATCCGTGCCGTCAGCGGCACCTCTGCGTTCTGCTCTAAGATTGCCAACGCCTGATAGGCCCGTGCCAGCTTCCGGTTGGATATCTCCGAGCCGTCGCCGGTCCAGACGATGGCACCGGCCTGCCGCAAAATTTGAAGTGACGCCCGATCCATGCCAAATTCCAGATCAGCGATGACATACTCGTAGTTCCCGGACAGTCTGGCCTCGGAAATCAGCCGTCCGATCTCGTCGGCTCCCAGCTCCAGCATATCCAGCGCCACCTTGGACTGGGAATAGAAATACACACCTCTGGGGTCTTGCTTGACACAGCTCTCCATTTTCATGGAGAGGTTTGTTTTTTTACTCTTCAGCGCAAAAATAATGCCGCTCATGTCAAACTGCCCCTCCGCAGCGAAGAAGGCATCCGACGAGCCGAAGCGCTCAAAATTCAGATACAGCGTCCGCTTTCCACGGGCGGCATAGTGCAGGGCGCAGGCCGCCGCCATGGTGGAGCTGCCAACGCCTCCGCAGGGAGACGTGAAAGCGATGACCTTGCAGGAATCATCCCCCAGCTTCAGCCCGGAGGCGCTCCCGGCGTACTCGGAATAGATGCTGAGGATCTGCCGGTAGATCAGGTCCGCCTTCTGGAATTTGCAGATGGCCCGCTGGTCGTTGACCGAGTCCACGTCCGCCGACTCCACAAAATAGGCCAGCTGACACCGCTTCGGCAGCGCACTGCTCTCCACGACAAAGGTATCGCTGGCCACCAGCACATCGATGCGGGACGGCTCCAGCGCCGCCATGGCGCTCTCCAGCTTGGTGAAGGAGTATATCTCCAGCTTGTCGGCGTACTTGATGTTGAACGCCGTTACGATCCGATTCAGATAATTCTGGTCACTGTCCAATAGCGCTAATTTGATCTTCATATTGTCCTCTCCGTATCGTCTTTTTCCAAAATACTCCTGATAGTCGACTTGATCAGTCGGATCTGGGGTTCGATATAGCTTGCCTCCCCGAAGATCATGTAGTCCGTCACCGTGGTGATGGCAAAATACACATAGGGAGCAATCTCCTGAAACTCGCAGTGAAGCTCCGACGCAAAGCGTGCGGCATATTTTTCATATCTCTCTGCAAGGCGTCCCAGCACCGGGCGCAGCCGTTCCTCGTACCGGCTGCAGGCGCACACGCTGGCAAAGAACTTCATCATCGGCCGCAGCTCATCTGCCCGCAGCCGCAGCCGTTCCATCATCCGATCCGGCTCCCGGATATCCTGCAGGGCCGGGGCGATCAAATGCTCCTCCAGCCGCAGAGCCGCCTCCTCGGCACAGGTCACCACCACATCGTCCTTGTCCTTGAACCAATAGTAGATCCCTCCTGATTGCAGAGCCAGTGCTCTGCTCAGGTCTCTCACACTGGTCTCATACAGCCCCCGACGGATGAATGTCGCAAGGCAGACGTCAAGGATCTCCCGTTTCCGCTGGGCGTTTTCCATCGTTTACATTCCTTTTCCTGTTTCAGGAGTCCTTGTCCACGCAATCAAACGAACGTTTAGTGAGAGGGCAAAAATAAACCCTCATCTTGCGTAGAACGGTTGGTTCTTAACGCAAAACGGCCAAAAGATGGGCTTGAAACCGTCCTTTGGCCGTTTGTTATGCAGTCAGTATGATTCTACAAAAAGCTTTTCCAGCTGTTCCCGCTTCCGCTCCATGGAGGAGTGGACGTAGGTGTTCAGCGTGGTAGAAACGTTGGCATGGCCTAAAATCTCGCTCAGTGTCTTGACGTCTACTCCCAGTTCAATGCAACGGGTGGCAAAGGTATGGCGCAGAGCATGGTAGTTGATGGACGGCAGGCCACACCGATCCAGTACCCGATGAAACCGATATTCGTAAGTCCGTGGGCTCACAAACCCGCTCTTGTCGGAGATGACGTACTCCGAACGGCGTTTTTCATACAGGGGCAGGAGCACCGCCATCAGTTGTCGGGACAGGGGGATATCCCGTAGGGACGACTTGGTTTTCGGGGTGTCAATGATGAGTCTGGTGGCGGTTCCGCCATCGGTTCCCCTGACACGGGCCACGGTGGAGCGGACATGAAGAACGGCCTTCCGAAAGTCGATATCCTCCCACCGCAGGGCACAGACCTCACTGATGCGAAGACCCGTATGCAGTGAAATGAGGATCCCTGTGCCGGTGATGTCCGGCTTAGCCAGAAGGTACGTCTCCAGCCTCCGGAGGGTATCGGTGTCCAGGATCACCACCTCCTGTCGATTCGCCGCCGGTGTCTGGAGCGTGGTTTTCACGGGCGGACACAGGCCCTCCGCGGCGGCAAATTCCATAATGTCCAGCACCAGCAGCATCATGCTGCGGACATAGGAGGACGACAGGCCGCCGCTATGGTCCAGTCGCCCGCAGTGCAGCTTGGCATTCATAAAATCCGCCAGCAGCAGCGTGTTTATCTCCTCCAGCTGCCGAGCCCCCAACTCCGGCAGGATGTGGCTCCGCAGCAGATTCTCATATTTTACAGCGGTGGCGCCCTTGTAACGGGCCACATTTGTCCGGTGCCACAGGGTTGCCGCCGCCTGAAAGGTCACAGACGCAGGCTCCGGGGACTGGACAGGCTTCTGCCGACTTCGTACCTTTCGGGCGTTCTCCGCCTTTTGCCGGCAGCGAAGATGAACGCTTCTTCGTTTGCGTATGTACGCTCTCTTTTTCGACATGATGCAGCCCCTTTTCTCTGGTAGAGATTTCCATATTTTGGCATTTTGGCAAGTGCCGGAAATGTGAACGCTTCTGCCCGTTCTGTAAGTCAGGAAAATGACAATCTTATTAACGATTCGTGAACATTTTTCATTGACAAGACACTCGCCCATCGCTATAATGTAGAAGAAAGCAAAATCTCGTCGATGTTAAGAACCAACCGTTCTACGCAAGATGAGGGTTCAAGGGGCCAATGTGCTCCTATTTTTTTGCTATGCCGAAGTATTCTCCCACCCGCTGCACCGGCCTTGCGGCGCAGATGCTGCCCACTGACAGCAAAAGTCCGGCACACAGCAGAACAAGACAAACCCCTCTCCCCTCCGGCCACAGCCGTACTGCGTTCATTATATCATCATTTTCCACGATAACGCCATATTTGCATCCTATAAGCGAAATAAGGGACAGTAGTATTGCCAGCACCGAGATTCCCTTCACCAACTGCACCACATACCACAGCGGAAAGTGCTTCGGTCGAAGCAGCATCGCCAGCGCCAGCGGCAGCCCTACCCCGCCAAAGGCCACGGCCGCCAGTTCCCCATGGCGCAGTCCGCCGCAAAGGACGCTGGCGGCAGCTCCCAGCCGTACCTCCCTTATCCGGCCGCCCAGCAGCAGCGTCACCAGAATGTGTCCGCCCTCATGGAGCGTCGGGTACAGGAGAACCGCCGTGAATAACCCCAAAAGAAGTAGCATCGCTCCTCGCTTAGCATCCGTCATCCGCCTCACCTCCTACTGCATATTATGAAAAAAGGGACCTGCCTTTATCCCGGCAGGCCCCACTTTCTCCGCAAAAAGCAGGAGGGGGCGCTCTGCGTCCCCTTCTGCTTTTTGCGCTATGAACTTACACTATAAAAAGAAAGGCCTCCGGCGATTGCCGAAAGCCTTTATGGCAGCGGGAGAAGGATTCGAACCCTCACATACGGAGTCAGAGTCCGCTGTGCTACCTTTACACAATCCCGCTGTGTTCTGACGAACAAGCTATATTATACACGCTTCCTGTGTTTTGTCAACACTTTTTTCAAATCTCCTGAAAGTTTTTCCGGAGCCGGGTCTCCCCGGCCCCGGAAAGCTGTCATCCGGTCATCACTGAGCCAGCTTCAGGTCCTCCGCCGTGAAATACTTCTTCAGGGGCTTGTACAGCGCCGCAAAGACCACCAGGCACAGGATGATGCTGGGGAGCATATAGCTCCCGTTATAGAGCAGGGAGTAGAACCACGGGCTGGTCATGGTCATGCCGAAGAACTCATCGGGCATATACTTGCCCCACACCACGGCGCCGATGATGTAGTGGGCCAAAAAACGCAGCACGCCGCCGATGACGGTGCCATAGAACACGCTCCACTTCCGGCGGGCCAGCAGGCCTGCGCCAAAGCCCAGCGCCGTGAAGGCCAGGAAGTAGTCGCAGATGATGGTGGTCCAGTCGATGGAGAACTTGTTGCCGATGAGATAGGTCACGGTGCCGAATACGAAGCCGGCGCCGGCGCCCCAGCCGCAGCCATACCGGACGGCGAACAGGATGATCGGCAGCATCTCCAGCGTGACAGAGCCGCCGTTGGGGAACTCATAGAGCTTGATAAAGCTCAAAATCTCCGCCATAGCGATAAAAATGGCAGCCTCACAGAGGGTACGGGTCTTATTCTTTTTCATGTGTTCGGATCTCCTCCTAAAAAAATTCCCGCATGGCGAGCCATGCAGGCGTCGCAATGCGGAACATGAAATCCATATGATCGCATTCCTACGCCGGCATTACCCGGATCAGGTTCGAGGGACCGGACGGCGATACGTCTCATCTCAGCCGGCTTGCACCAGCGCCCCTTGGATTGTAGCGTCATCTTATCATGCCGAACGCTGTCTGTCAATCGCTATTTTCCACAAAAAGAGGAGCATCCCGCCGAATGCTCCCCGTCTGTCTTATTCTCCGGCTTTCTCCGGCGCCGTCAAGCCCTTTTCCAACGCCGTCAGGCCCTCCTCCATCCGCCGGAAGCTGCTCATATCCGGCTGGCGAAGCGTCTGCTCTGCCTGCTGTAAGCGCTCCAGCAGCTGGCAATTCATCTGCTCATAGTCCGCCTGCGCCGTGCGGCACCACTCCCGCTGCCGGGCCGCCAGCTGACGCAGCCGGGTCACGGCTTCCTCCCGGAACTGCTCCGTGCGGCGGTGGGCGCTGATCTCGATCTGGGCCACATGGTCCTTCAGAGACTCGTATTCGTCCGCCTGTACCTTCAGTTGGGCGCAGCGCTGCTCCAGCTCCTGATTCCGGGCCTCCGCATCCGCCAGTTGCCGGCGCAGACGGCGGCAGGTCTCCTCGTTGTCCTGCATCTTCAGCAGCTGCGCCTGTGTCACCCGCTGGGTATTCTCCAGCGTCTGGTTCTCCTTCCGGAGGGTCTCGTTCTCCGCCTCCAGCGCCGCCACACGCTCCTCGTGCTCCCGGCCGGTCCTTTCAATATATGCGATCACATCGCTGCGGTCAAAGCCGCCGAACATACTGGTCTTAAAGCTGGTACTCATCCGTGATCCCCCCGCAAATCCTTTTACCCTACCATATCACAAAACGCCGTTTTTTACAAGCCACAAAATGAAAAAGCGGAAGGGGAACGTTCCCCTTCCGCCCGGTCTAGATCGGAAGAG